>Ga0099822_1007382_pt1 | contig 14220 bp, 7 predicted proteins | sample CowpeawhiteBW_FD_76839 | JGI IMG/M metagenome (GOLD analysis project Ga0099822, IMG submission 76839) | Root nodule microbial communities of legume samples collected from California USA - Cow pea white BW | ecosystem: Host-associated > Plants > Roots > Nodule | place: USA: California | collected...
ATATATATATATATATATATATATATATATATATATATATATATATATATATATATATATATATATATATTAATATTAATATTAGATTGAAGTGGTAAAAAAGAAGATAAAGATATTATCTTTTAGTGATTTTGTATGTTTCTAATCATTCTTACTCTCTACAACATAAAAATGGATTCATACAAATAAGAATTTGAATACATTTTGTTGGAGAATGGTTGTTTCACTTTAACCATGTACACAAATAAAAATATCAAAAAAAAATATATGTGTATATATGTAATACATTATAATTTTTGGTACATTACATATTTTGAAATTTAGACTTTATTACCATAAACCTAGTTACAACCTTTAAGGATTGGAAGAGAACAACGAACATATATGGATCTCATCCCATGCAATTGTCAACAAACAATTTAACTTGAGAAATATACAAAACAACATGTATACCAATTACATGAGAAGAAAACCAAGTAAAATGGATGTACAAAAAATTGAGGTGGCTTTGGATACAGATATTGTACTTTGCTTCGCTGAAGATTCGTCATCGTCATCGTCATCGTCATCATCATCATCGTCCTTGCCCTTTTTCTTCTTCTTCTTTTTCTTCTTGTCTTTCTTCTTCTTCTCGTCTTTATCTGAACCTGCAAGCTGTCTATGGTGGTGGGAAAAGTCAAGATCTTCCAACAGCTCCCTTTCTATGACTGGAACATCTTGATGGCTAACATGTTTTTTTGTTTGTGTATCCAATGCGCACTCCTCAGCAACAATAAGGTGCCATTGTAACATTACAAAGAATGTGATGAGGCAGACATAAATCATGTATCTTGTGTCTGCCATACCTGAGAATCTTATCTTCTTAGAAAAGCATAAACAATATGTTGATTGAGGAAGGTCTATTGTGCATGTAAATTGTTAGAAATTTATATCACATATGTTCAATTTCTTGTATGATTCTCCTTTGACTTCGTACTCAACAACAATAACCATGCTATTTTTGTATTACAACATGTCCTCTAATTAAATAGTATAAGGTTTGTTATTATGGTTTCTTTATGTTTATTGTTTTACTATTTTTACAACTAACGAGGAACCAAATATGGCAGTTTTTCATAGGTAACAAAATAATTACTAATTATTGGTTGCTTTAATATATACTCCTCCACTTTTATAATGTGTGTTCAGTGTAATTCTTGAGTATATCTCTCCTTTAGTTAAGTAATACAAAATAAGAATTTCACAAAAACATTCACCAATTGAAAAAAAAAGTGTAGAAAAATAATGAATCTTTCAAGAAGATTTATAGAAGAGATATAATATCAATGAAACATGACCTCGATTCATATATATAATTGATAACATTTCCAATCAAACTCAAAACAATGAGTTTATAAATCTTGTTCATTATCATCGTTAAATATTTACATGTATTGAAACATTTTATTATAACGATGTATAATAATAAAATATTATTAAACCGTTAAAAATAGTAACAAATAAAAAAATAAATTTGAATAGATTTTGATTGAGTACTCCAAATTTTAAAGATGTCACATCTCATCAATTTAGATTTTACCTTGATAAATTTGGTCACATATTTTTAATATTTTTTTAATGTACATTTAAACATTTAATACAACTTCGTTGGTAGTCATCATCCAGATTACGACAAAATCGAGCATGATTAAAAATTTATTTCCTTAAATAAGCTTCAATACTTATAAGTTTTGTATTCCCTTTTGAATAATATTAAAGTTAATGAATCAATATTTGTATCAAATGAAAAGGGATTGAATAAAAGGAAAAAGCCCGAGACAAATTGTTATTGATCAAGAAATAATTGACAAAGAAGTAGTAATTAATGATGGTTGATTGTTTGAAAGAGAAAAATTGATTAAGGTGATAGAAGATAAAGGTTGGTGAATGATGATTTGAAGGAAATGATGAAGAATATTTTATGGAGGTATTGGACAAAATTGACTAAATTCAAAGAAGATTCTATTTGGGAACTTATAGAAAAGAAGAAATGAACTTAAAAGACCTTAATTAATGGTAGAAGAAAAAATTTAGAAAACAATTACAAAACACAATGAAGATTTAGATAGTTATTAAAAATCATAAATCTCCTCTTAAAAACACATATTATCCTCCACTACTAAAAACAGTAACCGTAAATAAGTATAAAAAATAATTTTTTAGGTTAATTTTAAGGGTGAAAAACATTTATTACATTGTTAACTCAGTAACATCTCTATATATGACTAATGGAAGGGTAATTACTGTGTGTGTATTCTCACCTCTTGAATCTCTTTGTTCTTCTTTACTAATATTTTGTTTCTTATTCTTAGGATATTCTTATTTTCTTGTTGCTAGAGTCTAAATTTAAATTTATTTCCTGTTTTTTATGTTTGAATCATTTTATAAGCCAACTATTCTCTGCAAATGTGTACTTTAAATATTCCTTTTGATTATTTTTTCCTTCTCAAAGTTGATTTAATATTGTCAAATGGTAATTTTTCAAAAATATAATTGAAAATCCATAAAGGTGATACAATTTAAATACTGTATTTGTTATTAAAAAAATATATAAAATACTTATAAAAGTTAAGTTTAATACTTTAAATAATGCATTACATGGTAAAATTATTTATTTTAATAAAAACATTATTTCTCATTGTTGTCATTACGTGTAACAACATAAAAATAAATAAAACACTAATAAATTAAATAAAAAATAAAAAATTAAGATAAGATTCATGATAAATCAATAAGAAGAGAAATAATTCTAACATTATTATAACAAAATTCTATAAAAAAAAATGCGTACAACTACCATACACAACTCATCAATAATAATAAATATTTATTGATAATTCAATTTACTCATGAGTTATCAATAGTAAATTTTTTTTTATAAAGTAGTTGTCAATAAATTTACCTACGGTTTGCAAAATTTGTCAATAATTATCGATGATTACAAATTCATCTGTAAATATATGTTGATAATATATGTCAATAATTACTGACAGATTATGATCGTCAGTCAAATCCGTCAATGAAAATCATGATTGAATTTTCTTCTTCCTCCTCATTCTCTTGTTTTTTTTGTCCTTCTTCCTCCTCTCGTCCTCATATCATCCTTGTAGCGCCTCCACCGCCAGTGTCATCACCACTCTATTAACCACTATGACCTTCGGCCCACCCTTCTTCTCTTCTTTCTCCTTTTTCTCTTCCCCTTCCTCTAACCTTCGTCCTTCACCTCCTTTAATTTTGGCAAGCACCATCGTCGCACCTCTATGTCACCATTACACTTCTACATGGTCACCAATTCACCATGGTTAGTGACTTCATTGTTGCCGCTAGCTCCAACCTTATCTTCCTTGTCGTCCTCTTTTTTCTCTTTCTCTTTGTTTTTTTTTTCTTCTCACTCATCACCCTTTAATATATAAAGATTTTCATCACACTAGGCAAAAAATATGATGCCCAATTTATCGACGAAAAAATGCATCAGAAATCAAAATTAAGATTTACCGACAAAATTTATCGATAGATCTAATCGACAAATTTTATTGACAAATTCATTACCGATAAAAATTTTCGTTGATAATTTAAATTCTAAAATTGGATGATAACATCTGTTTGTAAATTTAGATTTACCAACAAATTTATTTTCATTGAAAATTTCAAAATTTATTTATTTTCATTGAAAATTTCAAAATTTATTTATTTTCATTGAAAATTTCAAAATTTCTTATAATGTGAGAAAAAAAGAAAATAAAAAGCATAATACAAAATATCTAAAGGATTTACAATGTATTTTTAATGAAATGTGTAGTAAATTACTAGGTTACTAGTTTTTGTGTAGTTCTTCAAACTTGAATGTAAGGAACTTTTTTTAGATATAAATTGAGAGTTAGTAATTCTTATTTAAGGTCTATAATAAAAAGATTTAATTATTTTGTATAACAAGCGTTATAAAAAAGTATTTATTTATGAAAAGAATGTATGAGAACCATCAAATTTATCATAAGATGTGACAAATTTTGTAGCAAATTTATATTTGTAATCACAATTAACTTTTTGTCACTATATTCTATAACGAATAAATTGCCATGAAAATAAATAATAATATCCAGTGACATATTTTGTGATTGATGAAATTTTTTTCACAAAATTACCATCACAGTAAAAATTCCCTTTAATCATTCTAATTTTTGTTTAGTGAGTGAACATACAGTGGGATATAAAGAATTTTATGTTGGTGCTTAATATGAGATTATTATCACTTTAAGTGACTATATGCATAAGTAATAATACTTTACTTCAAGAGATGATGCTTAAGTTACTTTAATGTTGATGTGTGGTCTAGTGAACATAAATTTACTAGTATGATCACTCAAAACTATCATGCACAATTAAGTCAACACATTTAAACATCTATAGATAGTTTTGCAATTGGCTAAATCAAGCATTAAAAAAAAAAAAACAACTTTATTTTGGTATGAATTAAATTAGTGTATTCAATTGCTACGTTTAGTACAGTTGGTTTTCCTATATAGACTATAGAACTAATTTATTTTATACTAAATATCAAATTATTTTTTTTCTATGAAATTTAAATATAATTATTTTAATTGATAATTTGAACACTATAATTTCGATTTTATTAATTCTATTAGAAATTCAATAATTATGCTTCATCAATACTATTTGGGGATTTAGGGATTGAAAGAACATAAAATGCAAGTTAAAATATGGAATCAGAAATCAAAACCAAAACCATAAAGTTAAAAGAAATCGATTAAAATGCAAGTTAAAATATTGAATCAGAAATCAAAACCAAAAACATAAGTTAAAAAAAACCCGTTCCCAAGTTCAAAAAATACAGTTCTCTAATCACATTCTTCTAAGAAATTGAAAAATTAACCGATTCAATTAATTAAATAAATTGATTATACTAATTAAATTAAAGTATCATTTAATAAGAGCAATATCTAATCTTATTTGTAATCACAAACAACAAAATCAAAATTAGATTAGAGAATAACTAACTCAAAATGATGAATGTTGAGTAGAAGATTCACTTCAACTTATTCTATCTTAATTTTGTACATTTATTCTCAAATAAAATTTAACAAATTGACTTTTGTCTCTCAATTTAGAGTATATCTAAACTATGGAAATGGTCTGAAAATTGAAACAAAGTGGACTAAGTGTGGACAATAATTAAGTCCATAAGTCCAACTATAAAAGTTTAAGCAAACACAAAATTTAATTTGTATGGCTTCGTTTACAAAGCTTTAAAATATTATAAAAGTAGTAAACAATTCCAAAATAAAAAAACCTTATTTTCATTTAGAAGTCCTGAAAATATAAAATGTAATGAAGTTGAAATAAGTAAAAAAATAATATATATATATAAAAAAAATATATTTATGACTAAAACAGTAAGCAAATAATAGACCAGTGAAAAATATAAAATTAAAACAAATATACATAGTGAACTCAACTATCCAAAGAAAATTTGTTAAAAACTAAAAGTATGACATAAAAAGTTCATTCCTTCTACGATTTCACTTAAGCAGAAATGAATTGTTTTAACAAAACAAAGAATACCGAAAACCAAAACTCTACAAACTATATTTGTTTGCATGATCAAGTAACTCACCGGAAAAACCTAAACAATACAAAAGTTTTGAAGGTGCTTAATTAAAGAAACAATACAAAAATTTACACTTCAAATCAACACTCATTAAGATTATGTGTAAACTTGTCTTTGATAATATTAACCAGGAGACATTTTATGAGTGAATCATGAAAAGAAATATCTAACTTCAAATGTTATTAATTTAGGACTATATCTAACTTTGTACATGTAACCTTGAACAAATAACCATACACTAGGAGGACACACAAGACTACTACACCACCCGTAGTGTTTTATTTTATTTTTTTTTAGTCTTTGTGCAAGTGTTAAGCCATAAGTTGCTAAGTACCATGTTGTTAATTGTTCGTGTAATTTTCTGACTCATAACTTTTTTTTCTTCTCCAACATAATTTGGTTATTAAGTTAATTATTTTTTGTTCATGCTGTTTTTTCTAGCTAAGCAAATGACAATTTCATAATTTTAATTATAGTAGGTAAATCATTTTATAAATTAATATTCAAGTAAAAACTCTAGTACAATAGGAACTATTAGTTATTTTTTTGACTTTGATATATATTAATGTTTGTTACTTAAGAAATTTTACTGAAAAATTAAGATATTTCTTAAATAATCTAAGTATTTTTTTCAAATAATCATGGGTTGTTGACTAGATAACTGAAATTATGACTGAATTTAGAAAAAGTAAATTTCACAAGAAAATCAATCTCATCTCTTTAATATATCTTTATCTTTAGCTCTATTGTTATTCTAACTCATTTTGATAATTATTTAATCTCTTCTTTCAAAAGCCACGTCTCTATTTTAATCTTTATTCTAATTTGTATTATGAAATGTTTTTATAATTTATTTTCTTTCTAATTAAATAATTACATAATAAACATACCTATCCATTTATTATTTACTACAATTGAGTATGTCTCCAAAAAGTTATCCAATCAATTATATTAAGAAATTTTGTTATTAAATTTTTAATCGTTCACATTTGTTCATATATTATTTTTATACATATTTTTAATTTTTCCACATATTTAAATTTATTTAACTATTTAATTTTTCATTTTAATTTATGAATATTTGAATTTATTTTTGTTGGAATTATCTTTTTGGAAGATTTCTTTTATACAGTTCCACCACCGATTTTAGCACATGGAATGACAAAATATTTGCCATCAACATCTTTATCAACTATGGAAGGATCTCATCAATACTTAAAACTCAGTCTTGAGGTTATTTAATTCAATCAGAACACCTATCATATTAAAAACATTAGTTACAAATTAAGTTAATTATATGCATATGATTAATTTAACACGAATGAACACGCGCCATTAACATTAATGGATAATAAAGAAAAGCATAAAGATAAACAAATGTTGAGGAAGGAATAATGTGACAAAGTGTTACATGTTGCCAACATCATCCTCAACGGGATCAAAGGGGATAAAATGCAATACCACCAAAATACAGTAACTACTGGTGTCGGTGAGTGTTGGTCGTATGCAACTTTAATTTGTCGTCACGTTCCGTGTAAAATGGATTCTTTTGCATGATTTTGCCTCACATGACAGACCCGTCTCAGCAGAAAAAGAAGAAAGGGAAAAAAATTGTTGTGTGGGGTAACTCTAAAACCTTTTGTTCTGTGCTTTGCTCGTTGGATTCTACCACTTACCCTTTCACCAAACATTCCCACATGCAGTAACTAATTTTCTCACACGCAAGAACATAACATTTTCACCTCCTTCCTTTGTATTGTGGTATGTGATTCTTAATGCGACAATTGAATAACGCCAAAACTTTTGAAGCCTTAGTTTCTGAGGGGACCATGATCAGTGTATCACAATAAATTGTCATTCAAAAGTAACTGATCTTTATCTACTGTTGACTTGTTAGCAAAATTAAATCTATTCCACATTTCAAAGTAGCACAATTTAATTTTTCTTTAATCCAAGGAAACACATCTTTACGTTATGTTTCTTAGTATTCTATGTTGTAGTAATGATCCATGTCAGTATAAAAATTAGACAGCAGTAATTTTGAAAAACATCATTAGCAGCAATAGATGCTTTTAATTGGGCAAAAGCAATAGCAGAAAACTCAAATCGATGAAACCAGTTAGTTTCTGTCAAATTGTTTTGCCATGGTCTTCTGGGATTCTCATTGTCTAAAGTTTCTGCTATAGCAGTTATATAGAAATCCATCTGCACACAAATGATCAATTGATATAATTAAATAGTATTGGTTAAATGTAACACCCACTAAGCAAAAACAAGACCTATCATACCAGTGGACCCAATTAATTGAACAAAAAATTAATTTTTCTAATCAGTCTCTTAATTGGTAAAGAAAAGTATAATATGTTCTTAAATATCACAAATGTTGATACATTATTTTAGTGCATCTTGTCTTAAATTTCAATTTCAAGCAATTGGATACAAGAGCAGCATTTGCTTAGGTATTCATATTTTGTGAAGCACGACAACATTAAAGAGGATAACTGACCGGGTGCGTTTGTCTGGTATTCTGCCAAGGTACTTGTAGCTACCATGACAAATCGCATTTCCTTGTGCCTCCACCATTACACGTAAGCAGGCTATGGACAAAACCGCTAAGAAAATACACTCAATTCCATAAGTACACTGCAGAATTCACACGCACTTTGGACTCTGAGAAGAAGGACAAGATACATATTACATGCAGCAAATTTAGGTGTACAGTTTCATGTGATGTGAGAGTGAGACTATTAATGACTTTTAGAGTGCCTCGGTAAGAGTGACGAGAGATCAGAGGGAATCAATCAAATCGATGCTAGAAAAAGAAGGGTTCTTCTCTTCCTCAGCACCCTAATCATTCAACCCCACCAAATTTACCTTTGCTTTTTCTTACCCTGGTATGGCACAGTTATCATACAGAAAGAGATAAAATAAAATGGAAAAAAGAAAAGTGACCAACTACTCTCTCTACTTTTGATCTCTCCCTCACTCACTCTCAATTGTTTTGCAAAAGGATCCCAATGTTGCACCCCACCAACCGCCATTGCTTGAGCTAGAAGCCTCTTATCCACTAACCACCTATGACCCATTGGAGTACTGATAGCCAGGTAGAAAAAGGAGATAAATTGGGGATGGAAGTTGGCAAAAGGAGGGTAGGGGCTAGAGGGAGTGTGGTTGCAGGGTCAGTGTGGGAGAGCAGAATGAAGAGTGATGAAGTGAGAGGTGGGATCAAGGTGTTTAACGCTGAGGAAAATCCTGAAGAAAATGGTGGCGGTGCCAGATTGAAAAGAAGCCCAATTGGGTGTGGAAAGAGGAAAACTTGGAAATCTGAGAGCTCTGAGGGGTCAGATAATAAGATCCCAATTCAGGTGGCAAGAGGGAAGACAGAGACCCTGAAGAGTTCCGAGGAGCTGAACATTTCTTCCTCTGATGGAATAAAGAAGAGTCCAACACAGACCAGAAAGATTGCTTCTTTTGCGAATAAACTTGAGAGAAGTCCAGTTTATCCCAAAAAGAAGAGATCTGAGACACAGAAGAGTAGTGAATCAGACGAGGGGCATGAGAGGAGTCCGGCACAATTGAGGAAGAGCAAGTCAGATCCAATAAAGAAGAGTGCTTCTCCTGGTGTCAGCTCAATTCAATTGAGGAACACGAAATCCGAATTGGATTTAGTTGCTGATGAACCAACCGATGAAAAGATTGAGGTTGAGAATGAGAAGAATGACGCTGACGATAATAGTTGCATGGATTTGGATTATGTGTGCCAAGAGAAGGTCATATCTAACAGCTCAGCGAATGCGGTTCAATGTTCAACAGAATTGTCGGTTCAGGTTGGTGATGATTCAGATGAAGTTGCAGTTGATGAAGCAGATGAAGGAGATGAAGAAGGGGAAGAAATTGAGATTGAGATGGAGGAGAGAATTGATGTGAAGGAAATTAGTATTGCAGAAACTATGGTTGTCAGAGAGCCAGAAAATGATGAGGCTGCTGGGAAAGAACAGGACAAAAAGGTTATTGTGAATGAACCGGAAAATAAGGTGGTTCTGAATGAATCAGAACCAAAGAAGATTATGAAGGAACCAGAACCTAAGAAGATTCTAAATGAACCAGAACCTAAGAGGATTGTGAGTGCCCACATGCGATTTCATCACAAAAATGAAAGAAAGCCAGTTTCTGTTCCTCATAGTCTGAAGCAATCTCCTACAATCAGAAGGAATTCCACAATTCACCGAAATTTCGCCCAAGCTAATTCAAGTAAGGATTTTTCAGTTTGTTCTTTCAATCTGTTCCAATTGGCTTTGTGTTTATTATAATTGATTGTGATGGTCCAGTTCCAAAGGCGGAAGAACACCGCAGCTTTCCACAAACCCAAAGCAAATTGCAGAGTATAGGTGAGGATTCATCGAAACTGTGAAATTTACTGTCAAAAGTTTATTCACATAATGGTATTGATTCTTTGTCCATATAATTCTCCTCTTCAGTGGATTTAATCATGTGGAGAGACGTTTCAAGATCAGCATTTGTTTTTGGATTTGGGACATTCATCATAGTCTCATCTTCTTATGCAAAGGATATCAATCTGAGGTTAGAAATCAGTTATGCAGAGTTTTTTTTTCTTTTTTGTATACTATCAGTATATAATTTGCTGTTTCAGAACAGAACCATGATATGAAGCTTTTCTTTCTTTGTTTCTGCAGTCTTATTTCAGTGACTTCCTATATAAGTCTTGTTTATCTGGCTGTCATCTTCCTATATAGATCCCTAATATTCAGGTGATAACCCAAGCACCATGGTGAAAAATATATTACAATGACAATTTTCAAGAACATTCATAATCTTTTCTGATTCTCTTTTGGATCAAACTTAACAGGGGTTTCATAGAAGTTGAGGACACAAATTATGTATTGGGAGAAGAAGATGCAATTTGGATGCTGAAATTGATCCTTCCTTACTTAAACGAGTTTCTGTCAAAAATCAAAGGCCTGTTTTCTGGAGATCCAGGCACCACCATAAAGGTAAATTAATAGATTCCTTTGCTCACTGGTATTATGATTATCTTCTTATCAACATTACAAATTACAGTAACCCAGAAGATTAAACACCAAATTTTAATTTGCCATTTGTGAATGAATTGCAGTTGGCTGTTTTGCTCTTTGTTTTAGCGAGATGTGGCAGCTACATAACCATTTGGAAGATGATCAAATTGGGTTAGTTTTCAAGGGTTCATACAAAAGCCTATTCCTTAACAGAACTCTCTCAACACTAAAAAAGGCTAAATTTTTCACATGCTGGTTCCGTTATTATTCTGAAATCAACCATTACGAGCAATTTACATTTCTCACTCTTTGCATAACTATGGAAGTGAAAAATGCATCTTTCTTCTCCACCCCCTTCATCCTCATTATTATTATTATTACTATTAGTTATTGAAAGTGCCCTTTCACCAAATCGATTACTGACATTTGTTTTGCCGTCATTTGCCTCAGGCTTCTTCGGAGTTTTTACTGTACCAAAGATCTGCACTTCTTATTCTGCACAGTTAACTGCATATGGTAATTTCCTGAAATTGATGTTGCTTTTTCTAACATTATTTAATGCCTGAATTATGACCCTACAACTTTTAGCTGCTGTAAACAACATAGTACAGTTAGTGTAATTAGGAACTGCTAGTGCTAGATGCTAAACTGAGTTAACGATGTTTGAATTGTCTCTCCACTCTTTAGTGTAATCTAACCCGATCATGGACATATATGAAGTAAATGACAAAAAAGGTTGGAATTTTCAGTGGGTTCTTGGCTAACTATGATTTTATTTTGTTTCATTATACAATGGGTGGGGTTTTAACTGCATCATAATGTGGATCTGATGGGGGCAGAAACAAACAAACACAAATAATAGTTTAATGCAGTGCAATTATACCATCTAAACGATATAAATAAAGTTAGAAACTTTAAATCTAATTCTGCTTCAAGATAATAAATTTTATGACTTTAAAGATTTGGTACTTGATGTGATGATGGAGGCATAATTTTATGCATCACATGGATGAAGCATCTCTGACTTTATTTTATTTTATTTTGTGTCTGACAATTTGATTTGAAAAGAAGAGAACGCAGTCACAGTGTGGGATATTAACATAATGGTGTTAGTGAGTGGTCCCAATCCCAAAGATGAAACCTAAAACTATAGTCTCTCTTCACGTGTTACTGTGTCCAAGAACCTTATTCTTTTGTTATTTTAATAAATGGTCCTGTTTTTCTTTAAGGAAAATAATCTTTTTACCTCCAAATGAGAACAGTAATGTGGTAATTAAAAGAAATGAATTTTTGTAATTGTAAGGGGAAAAAAAAAGGATGAAAGACGAAATAGTGAGTATGAATATATTGTCACAGTTTTTTTAATGACATGAAGGAAATTTTTGGATTCGGCGATTCCGAGATGCTTGGGATTCATGCACACACAAAAAAGCAGTGGCTCTTGGCATCTTTGGGCTTGTCTGGAATTTATCGTCAGTTGTTGCTCGCATTTGGGCAGGTACTTATGTTTCCTCACACTGCATCTTTTACTTTTTAAAATATGAATTTAGAGTTTAGGTTTGAATTTCAATTCTTTTGTTTGATTTGCAATGTCCTATTTTTTTTCCTAAAATAAACCTATTTAAAAAAATCCAAATAATGTTGAAAGTACCACGTCAATTAGTGATGACACAATCTCAGAATATATAAATAAAGTGTAAATCTTATCTCAAAATTAAAAATTGATTTTGTAAGATTGAATTAGACTTAAAATTTATTTTTTACGGCAATATTAATGATTAGTATTTTTTACCGGAGAGTCGAACCGATAACCAACGGATGAAATTGTGTTATTTGCAGTGTTCGTGTTATTTGTGGCCTTTAGATATTATCAACAGCATTATTTGGTGAGAGATGAGTTTGGGGAAGATGAAACAGGATGTGATGAAACATGGGAAGAACCTGTTGGAGTGAGACACAAACAAGGACATGCAACCAACAACCTTAGTGATACCAATAAACTAAAGAAAGTGTTCTGAAATGTTAAACAGGCTTGTTCAGTTGTTAGCAAAGTCCCATCTTCCCTTTAAAACTTTTTTATTTTCTTTTATATATGTTTTCGTTTAAAAGTTTCACGTAGAAGTTTCCTTATATATAAAAATATGATGTAAATTTTTGTTATGTTAATATAAAGCTTAATTTAGTAAACAAACCCATCAGGGTTCAATAGGGAAAGGGAAAAATAGCTTGGACGTTAATGTTCTGTAATTAGCATTCACTTATAATAATTTATCTTCCTTATGGTGCAAATTCTTAAATTCACTTTTCATATGTAAAAAAGCCTGAGAGCATTTTAGAAAGTCTTGTGAGAGTGATTGAAATTCTTAGAGTCTTATATTAATTCTTAGGAATCGAATGGTAATTAAATATCGTGAAGGTGTTAATGGAGTCTTCACAAGTGACTAAAGGGGACTTCTCCCTACACCTCCAAGAATCTTATTTGTACTCCCAAAATCAATTTTATTTCCATAATTGTCCATGGTAAAATATAAGAGTTACTGTGTTTTTTTACCGCATATCCCTGCACCCTTAACGCCTGACGCTGCACCCCCAAAACAAACCCCAATAAAGCGAGAATCTGATTCCCTGCACCCATCAGGAATCTTTGACCTAGTTGCTGGTCCAGTCTCTTTTCCCTCATTCTCCTCTTCTCCCACACAGCCTCCACACACTCTTCCTCCGTCTTCTCCCACGTTTGGTCTTCTCCCACACATTGTCGCACACATCCTCCACACAGTTCTTCTTTGGAGCGTCCACACAGTCTTCATCTGCCGCCTCCCTTTTCTGGTTTTCTCCTGCGCAACACCACAGACCCATCTTCTCCATTTGGCCAGTTAAGTAATGTTTTTAAATTTGTAATTCATTTCAGGAATGGTTGTCTGGTTATTTTAATTGATTTTAGCATCTTCTTTTTAAGAGTGCACCGCCGAAACAGCTTTACAAAACCGTTTCAAACATGTATGTTATCTTTTTCTCCGAATCGGAATGCGAGATCCGTTTTCCAGAATGGTGAAACGAAATAAACTTTCTCTTTCTTTTTTTTTTTTTTTTTTGAATTTTACTGAAACGGGTTGTGGAATCCGTGTCGGAGGTGTATGAAACGGAATACACATTCCGTTTATGTGTTTTTTTTTTTGAACTGTGCAGAAACGGATTGTGGAATCCGTGTCGGAGGCGTATGAAACGGAATACGCATTTCATTTTTGTTTTTTTTTTAATTGTGCTGAAACGGATTGTGGATTCCGTGTCGGAGGTGTATGAAATGGAATACACATTCCGTTTCTTTTCTTTTTTTGAATTGTGCTGAAACGGATTTTAGTATCCGTTTTTGGTTTTTTTGGTGGGTTTTTCGTGAAATGCGTCTCCCTCTCAATCTAAAGGGACAATCACATTTTCTTGTCCCAGATAAACTCGGTTCTGCATCACACTTGTATTTTCTATATTTTCCACCTCTTTCACAACCTAATAATACATGGGTCTTTC
>Ga0099822_1007383_pt1 | contig 14219 bp, 5 predicted proteins | sample CowpeawhiteBW_FD_76839 | JGI IMG/M metagenome (GOLD analysis project Ga0099822, IMG submission 76839) | Root nodule microbial communities of legume samples collected from California USA - Cow pea white BW | ecosystem: Host-associated > Plants > Roots > Nodule | place: USA: California | collected...
ACATTGTTTGTAATTTATATAAAATTCTGTGTCTCTCTCTCTCTCTCTCTCTCTCTCTCTCTCTCTCTCTCTCTCTCTCTCTCTATATATATATATATATATATATATATATATATATATATGTTACTCACTGAATTTTGGACATCCAGTAAATTCAAGTCTTGCTTACTTGGGACTTCATTCTTATCAACTCTACTGGAAATGTAATTATGCTCTACCAAGTTTATGGTAAGTTTATGAAGGTTTTCTTTCATGTCTCGAGGGAGATATCATATTTTATATTGATTGCCGACATCTACGGTCCAGTTTTCTCATTCTTATCATTAAGGGCAAAATGGACAGTGGCAAATAGTCCCCTCTCCATCACTCAAAATATTAATAAGCAGAAAACAGAAGAAACACACATGCACACACATATATGTTTCTCCCAGGCACAGACACCACCACCTGATAGCAATTATAAGCACCCAAGCATTTGAGGAATCCACCCTCAAAAGCTATGGATTAATAGGGAATAACCCAATAATTAAATATTCCACCAAGCATCTTGTACTACTCGATGTGAGACTTAGAAGTTCTATAATAAACATAAACTATAAATCACTTCATCAACTTTATTACTTGCTGCATTTCACCAACCAGTGTATCAATATATACTAAGAAATGAAGATGCTTCTTAGAAAATATCATTTTACCAACAACTTATAAACTGACGACAAACTAAACTTCTTGTACAGAAACAATTCATATTGAAATTTAAGGATATCAGGTGGTTTACCTTACAGAGATAATGCATAAGAGTCATCTTGTTGTTTCTTGCTCGTGTATCAGTTAGTTTAAGGAGACTATCCAATCGAAACCCAACAGCCGAACCTTCAGTAATCACATAAATTAATAGGAAAGCAATCAAGGCTACAGTGGTTTTGTTTTCATATAAAATTTAATTTATCAAGACCAAGAATAAATCTTAAACACGAGCAATAGAATGAACATAAACTATCTGAGTTGTGAGTATTTGAAAAGTCCATGTTTCAATAAAAACTTCACTACATTATTTGTACAGAAACATGATTTGTGACTGTGAAAGCTAAAGCTTTAATTCACCTCTTGCAGTTCCATGGTTCAAAGCATTACCCAGAGAAAGAATGGTCTGCATGATTCTTTTCAACTTGACTGAATTCCTTATCTGATACACATATCAATGGAAGCTGAAGATAAAAGTATATTGACTCAGGAAATAGAGTATTCAACAGAAAAAAAAGGTATGACTCACCTCTTCAGATGCAGAATTCACAATATTCAAATCTCTTTTCAGCTCTGAAACCTACATGAAAATTACATGCAAGGTGCATCAGAACAGCTAAATTTTTCAGTGGCACGAAAACAGAATTATTTAATAATAACTAAAAATATTGTGTGGTTATCTTCTGACCTGGGATAAGAATTGCATCTTAAAAGAGAAAACTCTTAGCTTGCTTTCCACTCTTGGCACTTTCATCAATTCTAAGAAGAACTATAACAAAATGCAAAAAGCAAATAAGAAAAAAATAGAAATGAAAGAAGCAATCTTGAAGATGGTCTGCAAAAGCTATATATTGCAAGATATATTTGAGAGGTTGACCTTAAGTGATATCTCCTTTATCAAAATTAACACTGCCCACAAATACATGGGTTTAAATAAATAAAAAATTGATGTGTCTTGTTAGTGTAATACTCTGTTTGACATGTATTGGCTCTGCTAGTGTTGTTGTTTCAGTTTAAATGTTATTTTTGTTACAGCAGTGGTTTCTGTTAGAATGTTCTTGGCTAGTGTAATACATTGGACAATTACAACGGTTGGAGTCAAGTGTGAGTTAGAGTCCCACATTGAGTAAAAAAATATGCAAAAAGAGTAACATACAAGGAGAAAAGACCCACAAACTTATTGTCTTAAAGTTTTGGGCTGAAGGTGATGTCATAGTTCCTTATATGGATTTCCTTATGACTTATATGCCTCAAATCTCCTCAGTGTCTCTCCTCAACAAACCCCAACAAAGTGGAATCAAAGTCGTTGGTCATGGTGACCAGCTTGGATGAGTACAAATGTGGATTTGGTGAAGAAAGTTTGTGCTCGAGGGAAAACGTAACCAATGTGAAAGGGACTCACCTGAGGGGGAGTTTGTTGGAGTCAAGTGTGAGTTGGAGTTTCACATTTACCTAATGGATCTATTGTTATAACTCAAGCTAAGTACATTAGATTGACTTAACAAGACTAATATGCTGAATCCAAGCCCATTTCATCTCTTATGCTATCTAACTGCAAATTGTCCAAACATGGTTCAGATCTGATACAAGACCTTTTTTGTACAGGTCTATTGTTGGTGCACTTTGGTATGTTACTATAACTCATCCAAAATTAAGTTTTGAAGTCAACACAGGGTATGCCAGTATATGGCTTTCCCTCTTGAATATCATTGGGTTGCTGTTAAGAGAATATTGTGATATCCTAAAAGGGCTTTACATGGTGGTCTCATTGTTCATCCTGCCATTCCTCATCAATCTCTAGCTATTAGAGTTTTTGTGATGCAGATTGGGCAACGGATGTTGTTAGATATTGTTTGATATTGGTAAGATATTGTTAGATATTGTTAATCACGATATCAAACAATATCTTCTATCTACTCTATTTATTTTCAATTACTCTTTTTAGTTGTACCTCTCTCTATTATAAATAGATTATCCTATGTGTGATTTATATACAAGGGAGATTAATCTCAAATCCTATTTTCTCCATATTCAACAAATGCTAATGACAAAAGATGTACTTTAGGGGCTTCCAATTACTTGGGACCTAATTGAATTTCATGGTGGTCAATAAAACAAATTCTTTTCAAGATCTAGCACAAAAGCTGAATATAGGGGTTTAGCTGCTCCTACTGGTCACACATTATGGATACAAACTCTTCTGAAGGATCTTTCAGTTCCTCATTATACTCCTACTGTTCAGTAGGGATGGCAAAAATACCCGTGCCTGTGGATATCTGCGGATAAAATCCGCGGCGGATAGTTAGTACTCGTGGGTATTTATTACCTGCAAATAGCGGGTAACGGGTATTTTAATACCCGCTTATAAACGGGTCGGGTGCGGGTATCATACTATCCGTACCCGCGGGTACCCGTTATCCGTAAAAAAATTAAAATTAAAATTTAATTTATATTTTATTAAGTTAAATTTAATTAAAATTAAAATTAGCTGTATATTTTATTATGTCAAATTTAATTATAATTAAAATTTAATTTAATTTTATATTAAACAATTTATAAAATATATATATTTTTTAAATATTTGTGGGTATCGGGTATCTACGGGTACCCGCGGGTTTTAAAAATATCTGCGGGTATTTTTTAAGCGGATACCCAACGAGTAAACGGGCGGCTAGCGGGCGGATTTTCTTTTGCGAGTCGGGTTGCGGGTAAGCACTATTCGTACCTGACCCGACCCGTTGCCATCCCTAATTCAGTGTGACAATGTAATTTGGCTCACACATGAAGTTTGGTGAGTACAAAAAGGTCAAAAACAAGCAGCTTTTTGTTTAACACATTCTTGGTCAAGATTAGTGGGCAGATCTTCTCACCAACCCTTTGCCACCTACTAGATAACTACAATTAACTTGTAACTGAGCTCTCTCTGTATACAGTCTTATGTTATCGTAGTCTCATATTCCTCTTGTGTCTTTTACCCTTTTTCACAATAATAAGTGTGTGTTTGATTCTTCGTCAAATTGATGTAGAATTAATTAGAATTGATTTTCTAACACATAATCAGCATGTGTTTGGTTTCCAAAATCAATTAACGGGTAAAAAATTCATGTTGAATGAGAAACAACTAATTTTTGCTTCTGCATTGGAGAATCGATTCAGCTGGAATCAGTTCTCCAATGCTGAACCAAACACACCCTAAATCAGTGTATCAGTTTTCTATCATGTCTAGTTACATTGTTCACCACTGATTTTTTTTTTTTATTGTTCAATTAATGCAAGAAAAGTTATCCTATCACAAGTTGTCTTACGTGAGAGAAAAGAGTTGAAAAAAGTGAACAAATGGTAAAACTCCACCCACCTGCTCACACTTTCCCAAGTTGTCCTTATTCCCGGTATAGTTCTGCATAAAAAGTATGGCTATAGCTCAAATAAAAATAGATTGTACCAAATTCGCTGATGCTCCACCTGACACAAAGTACCGCTAGAAGAAACAAGAAAAAGGCATGGTACCTTGAGTGTTTCCATCTCTTCTTTGGTTGGAGAGAATTTTATAAGGTTCTCAATTTGATCGATATCTAATACTGTATCATCCATTGCAAGCACAGCACACTGAAAGACAATGACTGGAATGTGAGACTATAAGTATGAACTGAAATGTTTCTGCGGTTAGGAAAATTCGCTTCTGACTAATTGAGTGGTTTAAAAAATTGGGATTTTCAATTAAAACCTAAACAAAACAAGGGCATTCAACAGTCAAGCAAGAAATCATATGATTATAAACAACACTACAACTACAATATTAACTTGTAAAGCAAAAGGAACGTAAAATGATCATGATAGGTATCTTTATTAATAACATAATAGCCACATATGCAAGTTCTTAAGTAAAACCAAATGATAGCTTATGCAACCCATTCAATGTCATAAACCATGATTGCAGTTAGTATTGTATAATCACTAGATGTTCAAAACCTCAGGAATAACCCATGGCTTTAATACTCTGTAAAGTGAAATTTAAGCCTAATTCAACCTCATAAAATCGGTTCGTAAGGTGAGATTTGCACCTCACAAAATAGGTTCAGACCTCATCTTAGAAAGTTAGTTTTGTGGAATTGAAATAGATTTAAAGTTTGCTTTCTAACATGGTATCAAAGCATGTCAAGGGCATATTTCTCATAAAATACATATTCTCACCCTCGAGATGACCAATCCTCGATGAACCTATAAAATATATATTCTCATGATCGAGATTACCAATCCTTGATGTTAGAGGGTGTGTTGGAGACCCACACCAACTAGATATAAAGTGAAATTATAATATATACATGAATACAAATCTCACCTTACCAAATCATTTTTGTAAAGTTGATTGGGCCTAAAGTTCACTTTCTAACATAATTATGTAAATCATGGAATTTCCAAATTACAATAATTAAGAATATCTATCAATTTGTAACAGTCTCAAAATTACCATACTTAAAGATATCTAACAATATAACAATATCTTAATGTCTCTATTATGTCCTCCTTCCAAAAACCTTGTACTACCAACACGAACTATTTATGACCTTTCTGTGTGTAAACATCTTCTCTGCCCATAGTTTTCTTTAAATTAAAACCAAAATAAAATTGCATAAAAGAGAAAGTATTCTACCAATCCTATTTAAGTATCTAATCCAAGGAATAAAATAAAATCTAGCCAAATACTAATTTAGTGCACTCGCAGCAGCAAAGCATGAATACTGCTTTAATGCCATAATAGATATCCCCATAATTTGAGCTAGGCAGTGGCTAAACTTTTAACTTGCATTTTAACATCAATCGAGCCCAAATCTCTGTCCACATAATAGAAAGACTACTTGCTAAGTCGAGAACTACCCAGTTGAGACAAGAAATTCTTCCAAATATTAATTCCTTGAGCAGTTATGATTTATAAAGGCTTAAAACAGTGACTGAGAAGAGAAAGAATGTCCACTAAGACATAAATTCAAATCAAAATATCAGCATCTATGTGTTAATAAAAACCATAATGAATGATATCTTACCATCAAGTCAGGCAAAGGGATTTTGACTTTTGTAAGCATGATCTCACAGTTATAGGCCCGCCTGAGCTCAATCTGCAAGGTAACGTGAACCTTCTATCAAGAACTCAAATTCTATAAAATGCCTTCACAAGAATTAAATAAACAACTTAATCATTAAAGAAAGGCATGAGATGAGACATAAGAGTCAGGAGACCAAACAAAACCTACACAGATAAATCACAACCAACTCACTGGTAAAAAAGAAAAAGAAATTATCTTCAAGTTCCTATAATGAAAACCATTACACATACATGACAGCAGTCACGAGAAAATGGTAGAATAAAAGCTCTTATTTAAAAATGTCAATTTCTACTAATTTTGTTTTTAAATTTAACATCTAATATTTTAATTAATAAGTTCATTGAATAGATGTTAGAATAATTAAAGGGATTTTTTGGGACTTTTTCTGAAAAAAAATGAAGAAAAAAACTACTTATATGTTTCTTTATCTGGACTACTTATATGTTAATGAAAAGGCATACCAGTTGAACTTTCTCAACTTTTTGCCCAGAGGCACGGCGATTTGACTTTCCCCCTTTTTCATTAGAAGCTGGAGAAGCTGCGGAGAACAAAGTTTCAAGTTCTGACATGTCAAACTCTGGAGCCCTAACACCAAAAAGGGTTTTAAAAAAAGAATAAATAATGAGCACAGTTCATATATGATGAGATATAAGATATTTATAACTCAAGTCAGAAAAGACACATACCTACAAAACTCATCTAGTTTTTGTGTCTCAGCCCATAAGCTTCCTTGCATCGCCCTTGTTAATTTTAACCAATGGTAAGGTTTCAGATTGCTCCTCTTAGATTGACCTTTTGCATTAGCTCGCATCAGGCCACGACCCTTTGCACCAAAAGGAGCAGAAGGTGGTCCAGGAACTCCAGGTGGTCCAGGTGGTCCAGGAACTCCAGGAGGTCCAGGAACTCCAGGTTTTGACAATCCATTGGCAGAAAGGGGAGGTGGGGGTACAGGTGGAACATTTGTGGAGCTAGACAAAGAACTTTGGGACGTAGAGCCTGGAGGAGGGGGTGGTGGTGGCGCTGAAGGTGATGATGATGGAGCTGAACCAGGAAGGCTAGGAGGTGGAGGTGGGGGTACAGGAGGACCACTTTTGGAGTTCTCAGACAAAGAATTTTGGAATGCAGAAGCGGGAGGAGGGGGTGGTGGTGGTGGTGCAGAACCTGAAAGGCTAGGAGGTGGAGGCGGGGGAGGAGGAGGAGTGCTAGGCACAGAAACTGATTCATTTATACCCAATGAAGATGGAAACCCAGACAGCGCAGGTGGAGGCGGCGGTGGAGGAGGACCTTTAGGAAGGGAAGGAGCTGGAGAAAATGATGGGGGAGGAGGAGATGGTGGTGGCGGTGGCGGTGGTGGTGGTGTAGTTGCAGCTGCAGGAGAAAGGGATTCAAAAGCCTTTTCCGTGGTTTTAAGAGCATCAACTGAAGTTTTCAACACCTTGGAATCTGAAGCTGGAGGAGATACTGTAACTGCATGAGTTACTTCTTTGATATCCACTGCTTCATGATCCTGCAACACAGATGTTATTCCAAGAGCTGATGGTGCACTACGATATCTTGAGATAGCTACAGGTGAACCTTTTAAGGAGTTAAAATAAGAAGTGGAAGCAGAAGCAGATCGGACAGTTGGACGCACCGGTGAAGAAATTATTTTTGTTTGAGTGGGAAGCTGGAGGGAAACCTGCAATTCATGAGGTTCAATTTTCGTTTTAATTGTGCTTGCTTCAACAGGTTGTTCCATTAATGACTTTGTTTCTAATGATTCAGTATCCTTTTCCTTTGTCTCTAATGGTCCCACGTCCTGTGTCATTGAATATGCATCCTTATATGGAACCTTGGCCTCATCTAATGAGGGAGTAAGCTGTTTCCCCTGACTTGTGGAAGCAGAAGTCCTGAGGCTATTTTCTGGTGATTCCTTCAGTTCTAGAGAGTCATTGTTCTTTTCCATAGGAGCACTAACAGATGAGTTATCAATTGTTTTCTCCTTTGATCCTAACAAATCAATCTTCTTTGCCAATGAATCTCCATCAGTGGATGCTAATGACTCTAGAGTCTTCATGTCATTTTCGGACAATGTCTTTGACTCTAATGGTTCGGTCTTATTTCCCAAAGCAAAATCCAAAGACGATCCCAATGAGGATGTAGAATGTTTCCCCTGAACTGCAGAAGTCTGAATGTTTGGATCACTGTATGCCTTCAAAACAGCTGCAGAATTTTCAGATGACTCCCTTTGCAAGCCACTAGTTGCAGCAGAAACCCCAGCGTCGAATTTTTCCAGAAGGATATTTGAAGATGTGATATGTTGGAGCACACTTGCTACTTCTTCCTTTGAATCTAGCCAATCCACGTTGCTGAAAATCTCCTTGACCTTTGCAAATGCTTCAACAGGGAGGCCATCTTTCTCCTCAACACGAGGCAGATCAATTGAAATAACAGAAGATGAAGCATCCATATCTGAGAAAAGAACCTTCAACCAGAAATACAATATATAACCCCCACAAACATTAAGTTGGTTTATCACTAACCAATTACTTAAAAACAGGAGAGACTGAGAGAGATTAATACCTCCACTCTGAAATTCTTAGGGAAGCAATCTTTAGCATTCCATAGTATGTCGATTTCATCACGGTTAAGCATCAAAATATTTGATCTTATGAATGCTGTATTAAACATCACCCGAAACATCATTTCTTCATGCTCTAAATCACTGTGCAGATGAATACACTCAAAAACGACATCTCCTTGAACATGACAGTGGATGTCAATCTTAACCAGTTCACAATCAGTCTGAAACAAATATGAAAAAAGAAAACTAAATAAAGAGAAATGGGGAAAACAACAAATCATTTATTAAGAACCCTGTGTAACTAGAATATAAATAGAGCAAAATAAAGAAATAATATACTTCTTTTTTATTCTAACTCAGTTTAGCCCCAACTGATAAAATCCTGTGTAGAGATAGAAAACAAAATATCCAAATTCCAATCACATTTTAAATAGTTTTATCCAACCGTTTGTATGCAAATCATAATAAGAACCTCACTTTATCAATTAATGCAAATATTAGCTAACTATGAGAAGAAGTTTTTATGTTTAACCCATACAATAAAATGGCATAACAAATCATCATTGCAAAACAATTGCCACACTCTCCCTTATAGTTTAGATTGGCAACCATGGATGATAATATTTCCATACAGGCATTCTCCTATAAAAAGCTATACTGGTTTTCCTCCATTCTTCCTTCTCATGACCAAAAATGGTCCATTTCCTGCTCAGTCCATCCCTCCTTAGATTGCATCAAAGCCACCAGCCCCACTGCCGATTTGCAACACTAACTCTTCCCCGACTTACCAAGAACATAACCCAATTAAAAAGATAATGCTTAAAACGAATTCACAAAGTTCTAATTTTATTTAAATAATTTTGGGTAATCACTGACTTCATATAGCACAGTAACTTCAAATAAAAACTTCCTTAGTTAAAAAACATGTTCAGATGGATTACTGTATGTTTTTATATATGTTCTCCTGTCTTTCTGTCTGCATGCATACACTAACTCAATGTAGGAATTCCACAGCACTGATTATGGTTGAAATTGAGATAATTAAACAAACAATGGAAGGAACATCTCAATATAGGTAGTAAGAACAAAACAAAGGGTGTTAAAAAGCATATTAAATTAGGGTAAAAGGACTTAGGTACCCCACCTGCTTACAGTAGCGAACAAGTTTGCTCCTTTTTGGAGTTGAAAAGAGAACTTTGGGAGTTCGATCTGCAGGAATAAAAGGGTCTTGCCCATATATTCTAAATATAGGACGGCAACCACCCTCTCCACCCATGTTAGGAATGAGTCTTATAATTACACAGTCCAAAGTAAGTGCCCTATCAAGAGGAGGCCATTCTGAACCAACATTTCTTCTTGATATGTACTGAAGATATCTCAATTGTGAAGGTAAAGGATTCAATGGTGACATCAACTGCAGAAGTTCCCGAGGAGCTTGTTTATATATCATGTCTAGTGTTTTCTGCTCCCCTGTAAACATCTTCCTATAAATCAAGAGTGCAGCCAGCATAAACGCTAGTAACGGCCACCCACCTCGTTCACAATGCATCAAGACAACATTTTGATGCCCAAGTTGAAGCCAGTTTTCACCTGATCTCAAGAAATGATGGATCATCTCCATGGTAAGCAACGGGCACCCTTCATACTGTCGAGGATAATCTATCACAGTCATATCATAGTCACACAAAATGTTTGAAATCTGGCTTTGGCTGTCTCCTTCCCGCATGTTGAACACCATGAATGAAGCATCGGGGAAGTGACCACGAAGTTGCCCAATTATTCCTCCTAGATACACTCTATATTCATCTTCTTCCATAACATCCGTGGTAAAGCAGTAATCAAAGACTGCACGTGCAATGACACAATAATCACAATCACACATATGAATGACATAAAGATTCTTTATGATGAAGAAATGCTTCAGTTACCAAGTAGAATGACATGTCACACATAAAAGCAAAGTAGCGAGAGTCTAAAATCAGAAGAGCCAAATTCTAAGAGATTATAAAGTTGTTAAGAAAGTATAACACGTTATAGTTCTCCACAAAAAAAAAAAAAAAAAAATAGCTTGAGTTTTTCGTGTCGAATCTATGAAGGTTCTTCCCATTACCAACATTCCTTCCACAAGTATGTATCTCCAGAAGATAAAACATCCATTCAGCTAAGTCACAAACAAGATGTTAACAGCTATTGACCAACAAACTTTTAGATGGAATGATACATTGTGGAACATGAAAATGTAGAAAATTACAAGATCCTAGTTGTTCATCCTATATCTGCAAAATAGGCCCCATACCACAACCCACTAACACGAAATGCTTAAAGATGAAATATTTGCACTGTACAGAAACAAACGTTGTTCACATTATACTATTCCCATTATTAACTTCAAAGATGCAAAGCAAGACTAACCCAATCCTCCCCTAACACACAAAAAGATTAAATATGTGCACTCAACAGAAGCCAACATTCTTCGCATTATACTATTCTCATCATTCGTTTTAAATATGCAACACAGGTCTTACATTCCCCAACCACCATTAACACAAAATGCATAAAGATGGAACATTTGAACTCAACAGAAGCCAACAATGAAGACGTTATAATATTCCCATTATTCACTTCAAATCTGCTAAAAAGCCTTACATACCACAACCCCCCACCAACGCGAAATGCATAAGGATGATATATTTGCACAGAGAAGAAACCAACACTGTTCACTTCCACCAGAACAAATGAGTTCACAGAAAATGAGGCAACAGGAAGCGTACCATAAACCCTTTCAGTGATTTCTAGAAGCCCATCTGGGGGCTTCTTATAGAAGAACTTGCGGAACAATGCCATTGTGTGGAAGATCCAAGAGGGTCACCCTGACAGGTAGGACACCTATAACTGCCCTAATTCAACCCACATTGCATCCAAGCTCAAATTTTTTAGATCCCCCACCAAATAGAAATAGATTGCAATCGTAATCATGAAGACAGTATTGGTGTTGGCATTGAAGGGAGTGTGTATTCAGGAATCAGAGGCCTGGATTTTTGCTGGGTCTTTAAGAAACACTTTTTCTGGAAATGTCCTTGTCTTCACATGCACACTATATCTATCTAATGGAAAGAGAAAGAAGGGAAACTTAGCTTTCAATCAAAAAAGACAAAGAAAGTGGGTGATGGGAATCTAACCTCAATCCTCAGTTGCATAATATGTCATATTCAAATGGAAAGAGTTGAACAATAGATATGGTTAGTTGTTGTTAGAAAAATAAGAACTTTAGAAGAACAATTTGGATCCGAGGTTTCTCTCTCTAACGCAATCTGTGTTTCTGTGTCCGTATCTTAACATTTTGTTTTCTGAGAATGAACACATGTGTATGTGGTCAATTGTGATGATGATGTGCCCATGTATGTTGTTATTTTTTTTATTTTTTATTTTCTCTCAATCATTCCCTTTATGGTTAAAGACAAGAAAAAAACACAAGGGAGAAGATCCGTACTAGGTTGTGACCATTCGGTTTTTCCCACTTCAAATATAAAATATTGGCACGAGACAATCAACCTTGCTTACAATTATCAAATTATACAAACCTAGGACTATGGTTTATACTTTATTTTATTCTATCTAAGAAATTTCTCTCTAATCCCTCTTTTAGTATCGAGTAAATTATACACTTATCTCTTTTGAAATTTCCCAAAAGTATACATAACAATCACTATAAATGTTATTTTTCAATTAATAATGTAATTTATAAAGGATATTGTTAAAGCAATTAAAATATTTTTTGTGGGTAACCACAATGATTATTATGAAATTCAAATTAAAAAGTGAGAGACAAGTATAATTCACTCAAATACTAAAGTTACATTCAACAAAAGTCATCAGAAAGATAGTTAAAACCTAGATAGTAATTAAAAATTGGTAAAAGAAAGTGCTAAGCTACTTTATTCAATTATGAGTGTTTGATGAATTTATCAATTAAAGTAGGTTAAAATATAAATGATAGAATTAGATATTATACAATATTTTCTATATAATTCTTTTTTGATAAAATATATTTTGATGGTATTTCTAATTTTTATTTTTAATTGATTTCAAATCTTAACAAATTTAATTCACTCAAAATTATTTTAATTACATTTGTTTTACTTCCAGTTATTATGTTTGTTCATAATGTAGATCTATTGTTAACCTTGTACAATATTTCTTTTTAAATTCATAATAAATTAAAAATAACAATTTTTAAATAGATACAAGATGTATAAAATAAAGAAAAAAGAGTTAAATACAAATATAATAGGAAAATATTTTTAAAAAGATCTACCATCTATTAAAATATACTTATGAAATAGTAAAATAAATATTACAAGTAATTCCTTTTTCATTAGATCAATTCATTTTAATTTATTAAGTAGAACAATTTATAGAGTAAATTTTTTAATAGCCAAAATCTTGGTAATTAATGGTTGATAGTAATGACTAATTTAGAGACAAATTCATAATTTAAATTATTTTAGTTACCAATTTAGAGAGTCAATATAATTTTTTGAAACTATTTTAGCTATCAATATTTTTTAATTAATAAATCAGTATCTAAATTAATTATTTTAATAACTAATTATTTTATGTCATTAAAATTAATCATTATTCAATAATTTCTTTATAAACACATGTTTATTTGTAAAAAAAATAATAATTAATAACATGTGAAAGGAGCTAATGGTCATATGTATCAAACCATAAATAATTAAACGTAAAAAGTCATTTATTAAGGACAAGGATAAAAAAATGTAATGTATTCAACAACTAAATTATGCGTGTAAGACCCACTTTATTTTCTGCCCTTATTTTTAAAGGCCACCCTAATCAGTTGGGTCTAAAGGCTGATCCATAGGGTGTCAAGACCCCTAAAGCAGCCAAGGTCCTTCATTCTGCACTCACTTGTCAAAATCAGTGCCCTCACTCTTATCTTTCCTCTCCACAGAAACTCTGCTAGGGCTCAGTACCACTATGGTCAAGCTAATTCGAACTCATTCCTTCTTCACGTAAGTTATACCTCATCTCGTACTTCCTTTTTTTCTAGCATTGTTGTCTTTCTAGCAAGGGTACCTCTTGGTAACATTGTTTTCCTCTGTTCTACCATTTTTTTTCCAGCTTAGTAAGTTATTCTCAGAGTTGTGGTGCTCACTGTTTGGGTATACGAGTCTTTTGGCTAGCTCTTTCCAGGTAAGGAAAGCTAGATTTTTTTTTTTTTTTGCTTTTATAAATAATGTGTCTGTTTTGGTTTTGTTGGGTGCTCTTAATGATTTGATGTGCTTTTGATGGTGTGAAAATAATTTGTGTATTGTTTATGGATGGATTTTTTTGGCTTGGCTTGCGTGAGAGCGGGGCAGATATGCTATGCTCGCCTAAGCGAGCTGTTTTTCGCCCAAACGAGAAGCTCTCGCCTAAGCGAGGAGCTCTCGTCTAAGCGAGAATGGCAGTAACTCGCCCCCCTTTGGTTTCGAGTGCTCGCCTGAGCGAAGGCCTCTCGCTTGAGCGAGATGGGCTAGCTTGAGCGAGAACTCGAAGTGCTTTATGTTTTCAATCTCGCTTAAGCGAAAGCTTTTCGCTTGAGCGAGAGACCCATGTCGCCTAAGCAAGAGCTCCTTAGCTTGAGCGAGATTGACAGCATAGTTGTTTAAATACTTGTATGCTCCCATGATTGATTTGTTTACCCTTTTAAAGCATGAAAATATGATGCCAACGTTTTATGCAACGTGTTTGTGTTTTCTTTAGTTTTTGTTGTTTGGGATTTTGTGTTCTTACATGTTGAAACT
>Ga0099822_1007384_pt1 | contig 14218 bp, 9 predicted proteins | sample CowpeawhiteBW_FD_76839 | JGI IMG/M metagenome (GOLD analysis project Ga0099822, IMG submission 76839) | Root nodule microbial communities of legume samples collected from California USA - Cow pea white BW | ecosystem: Host-associated > Plants > Roots > Nodule | place: USA: California | collected...
ATATTTTTAACAAAATTAAGTTTATTTAAATGTATATTTTGCATTGAACTTTATTTAAATATTGTTTCAAATATTTATATATCAATAATTTATAGACAAATGTTAGAATTGTTATAATTCTTTTTAAAAAAAAATTTATATTTGAATTTATAAAGTTTTTATTTTTAAAACAACTCTAACATTTATCTATAAATTATGGATATATAAATATTTAAAATAAAATTTAAATAAATATTAGTTCAAAATATACATTTAAATAAATTTAATTTTGTTAAAAATATCAACTATAATAAAAATACCATTGTAAAATTTATATAAAATTTAAATTTGGTACAGGATGAAATTGATTTAATTTTAACAAAATTGGGATCAAATTGAGACAAAATAACAAATATAGGGACTACATTAAGACTTTTCACATCCAATATTGACACGTGGCACTGCCACTGCCACATCATTGTCTCTATCACGTGGCATAATGTCAGATTGACACGTGGCAATTTTAATTTTTTTTTTAAATTATAAATAAAAATTAAAAAAAATTTAAAAAAATTTAAAAAAAAAGTCAAAAAAAACATGTGCTGACACGTGGCACATAATTAGCACCGTTACTGGTCAACTAACGGAAAGGAACCAATTGCAACGAATTTTCAAAAATAGGGACTCAATTGAGTCAAATAAAAATGGGGGGACCTACTTGAGATTTCGCTACAAAAATGGGGACCTATGGAATGATTTAACCTTCTAAAATATATAAAAAAAAAAAACAATTTTGAAACATGATGTGAGGCCCATTTTCTATGCTCTAAAACCAGTCTTGTGTCCTAAGAGCTTGTCCAGTTGCCTTCACTTCCCATTCTGCCTCCTTTCCACAAACAACTCACTTACCCTTTTTCTCTTGTTTTGAAATAGAAGGCTCTGCTAGGGCAAAAGCTTCTCCCTTCCTACAAGCTTGCTGAGTGTCCTCCCTCCGCGTAAGCAGAGCTCTAAACCCTTGTCCTATGTTTCTTTTATGTTTAGAATCTTTAGCTATGTCTTGGGTTTGCCCCTAGAAATTTAGTCTTATCCTTATGTTCATGCTTTACAGCTCTTTAGTTCTTCTTGGAGTTGTGGTGCTCATCTATTGGGTCCCTATTTCATTTTGCTAGCATCTGTCCAGGTAAGGGAAGCTAGGGTTTGCATGTTTTTTTCAATATTCTACTTGTTTTGGTTTTCTTTCATATTTATATGGCTTTTTTGGTGTTGTGGTTGCCTGGAAAATGTTAAAAGGTTGTTTGGCTTTGAATGTTTGTTTGTTGTATGTGTGAACAACGGAGAGAACTGGTACTTTCGCCCAAGGGAGCATGTCTCGCCTAAGTTAGAATAGCAAAAGCTTGCCCTGGTTTCTGCTCGAACTCTCACTCAGGCGACGAGCTTCCGTTTTGAGTGACGAGTTATCTCGCTCAGGCGAGAAGGTCTCGCTTAAGCGAGAAATCGCATAAACCTCATTGTTCCATTGCTCAAGCTCTCGCCTAGGCGAGAGCCTTTAGCTTGAGCGAGGGACCCCTTTCGCTTGAGTGAGGGCTCATAGTTTGAGTGAGATTGGTGCAAGGACGTGCTATAACATTGTTCTCTTCTATGTTTTGGTTCTTTGGTTGCATGATTGAGTGATTTACCTTAAGGGCATGAAGTATGATGTCATGTATGGTTTATGAGATTAAATGATGTTGAGGCTTTGTTGTACTAGATATGGAATGAATCATGGATTGATTGGTTGGTTGAGCATTGGCATGAAATTATAATGCTTGAGATAAAATTGTGGTTCTAGTGTGAGAAACATGAATGTGGTATGAGATAAACGTAATTCCATGAATCTCTTGGTGAGATTTCATGGTGGTGTTATAGTGTATATAATTAGATAAGGATTCAAGTATGGTTGCATCCTGAAACTCTAAAGAATCAATTAGTCTCACGTAGAGCGGACTGATAAAGTGGTGAGAGTAGTAGGAGGCTCTAGTCTTTGGCAAGATAATGACCCTAGATGATTGAAGGTTAACCTTGTGCGTGGTAGGGTGAAACCCATTGGCAATGGTTCTGCAGAGTAGTAGTGGCCACCACAAGTGCAGGCATCCAGTGAATCCAATCTCTTTATATGTATCCGAAAAATTGAGTCATAGAGTCTTGCATTGTTTACCATCACATGTTTGAATTCCTATAGTGTTGCTTGTTTGGAAAACTTTTTAATATTGCTTGCTTATTGCCATGTTGAAAATTATTTTTACTCTAGTTTACCCTTTTTGTTTGTTGTCTATTCTATGTTTGGCTTTCCTCTTTGCAATGATCCCCAAATTCTTGGTGTGAGCAGATATGGGAACTCCTTGTGATCGCAGTGATGATGGAAATGTTGTAGTCTAGTCAAGCATGGGTTAGTTTTCGCTTATTGGAGCATCTTTACGGGCACTACTGCCTTTGTAATTTCTATGCTTTATGAGCAAGCCTTTTGGACAACCGTCAAACTCTTAAATTTTGTTCTGATTCATGGCATTGTTTTGTGCCTTAATCTTTCTTTCTCAGGATATTTATGGATGACTGTAATCAGTGAATTCTATATATAGTGTTTGTCACGTGCTCTAAAATATTATAACTATGCGAATTTTTATTTAGTAGAATTATGCTATTTTAATGGGATGTCACATTTTTATGGTATCAGAGCCTTTATTCCTTAGTGTTTGTGGGCTTGTGCTTGTTTAGTTTTTGTTGTGTGTTCCTAATGTTTAGTCAGTTAAGTTTCTAGTCTAATCATGTTTGACTGATGGTTTCTCCCGTGTGTCAAGTGATATGGCACATCCTCGTGTAACTCCTCAACTCCCTCAAAGTGATGCGCCCGATCTAGCTAAGGCGGTCAATGCTATGGTTGTAGCGTTCACCTAGAAAAGTAATGCTATGATGCAACAGCATGAGGCTTCCATGCAGCGTCAGGAAGCATCTATGGAGCAGCAGTAGACGGTGATGCAATAGATGGAGGTTGCGAGGTTGGTTTCTAAGGCTGCTCATAGGCAACACATGGAAGCTTTCCGGCAGTTAGAGAAAAACATGGTTGGTGGTCCCACCTACCGTCCTAAAGCTCCACCCCCACCCCTAGAATGGAGTTGGAGGATTTCTTAAAGCATTAACCTGCCAAGTTTAATGGCAAGACCAGTCTGGACTTAGCTGACCAGTGGATGAAGGACATGGAGAGGATCTTTGACGCCAAGAGGTGTCTTGATGAGATCATATTGGCTTACACCATGTACATGCTCACGGGAGAGGCAAAACATTGGTGGGCCAACATGAGGTTGGTCATGGAAGAGAAAAAATAGCATAGTACTTGGGAAGCCTTCAAGAGGAAGTTCTTGTCTGAATACTTCCCAGACAGCGTGAGGTACACTAAGCAGATGAAGTTCCTCCAGTTGACCTAGGGGATCAAATCTGTGGCAGAATATGCATAAAGGTTCAAGCATTTAGGGCGTTTCTACACCATGTCACTAGGCAATGCAAGAAGTTCGAGAATGGTCTTAGAGGAGACATCCGTTTGATGGTGGCCCCACTCTCCATCAAGGACTTTGCAACCTCAGTGGAGAAGGCTATGGTCATGAAAAGGATGAAGGTAGAGTTAAAGCCCAACACTAGCAGCAGCAGAGAGTTAATGTACCATCTGAGTCCAAGTCGAGATTAGAGGAAAAGAAGAAACCTTATGTTAGGCCTCACTCCCAGTCTTCGGGGTCTATAGTATTTTCTTCTCCACCCAACAGGATCTAGTGTCATTAGTGTGGAGGACCACATATGAGGAGTGTTTACCCACAGCTAGCAGGCTTCCGTAGATGCAACAATTGTGGTAAGGAGGGACACTTCAACAAGAATTATCCCACTTTGAGGAGGGCAGTGGCACGACCCCTAGTTCAGACTCAGTTGAAGAGAGGAGGCAGCATGCCTTAAGTAGCTCGCAGAGTGTATGCGATGACCGGAACTGAAGCGACAGGCTCAAGTAACCTTGTTGTTGGATGTTGTGTGATTGTTGGAAAAAGTTTGTGTGTGTTGTATGATTCTGGAGTGACACACTTCTTTGTGTCGAAGTCTTGTGTGCAAGAGTTGGGTCTGTCAATGTGTGAACTATAGTTTGATATTGTAGTATCTACTCATACATCTGGGTTGGTCAGGACATCGTCCTTGTATTCAAAGTCAATCTAATATGCCTACCTCAATAAGGTTTGGATGTGATCTTGGGGATCAATTGACTCTCTACCAATCAGGTTCTCATAGACTGCTGGGAGAAGAGGTTGTTGTTCTCCAACTCAGAGGAGCCTAAGTTGTTGTCCTCTTAGGGTGTTTTGAAGGAGATCAAGGATGGCGCTTAGTGCTTCATGATCTTTGCTTAGTTAGAGGTTGAGAGAGATGGAAGGATATCATTAATACCTGTGGTGCAGGAGTTTGAGGATGTGTTTTCAGAGGAAGTATTAGGGTTGCCTCCGAGCAGGAAAGTTGAGTTCTCCATAGATCTGGTGCTAGTAGCGGATTCAGTGTCGATAGCTCCTTAACGCATGGCTTCGAGTTGGTGGAACTTAAGAAGCAGATAGAAGAGTTGTTGGAGAAACAATTTATACGGCCTACATGGGGAGCACCAATGTTGTTGGTAAGAAAGAAGGATGGTAGCTCAAGGTTGTGTGTGGACTACAAGTAGTTAAATAAGTTGACTATCAAGAATAAGTACCATCTTTCGAGGATAGATGATCTGATGGATAAGTTGCATGGGGCATCAGTGTTTTCCAAGATTGATCTACGATTAGGATATCACCAGATCTTAGTGAAGGCAAAAGATGTCTAGAAGACAACTTTCAGATCCAGATATGGGTACTATGAGTATGTGGTTATGTCTTTTGGTGTGACCAATGCTCTAGCTTTGTTCATGGACTACATGAACATGATCTTTAGGCTATTTTTAGATAAGTTTGTTGTGGTCTTCATAGACGACTTACTCATCTATTCCAAGACTCACGAGGAGCATATCAAGCATATGAGGATAATGCTTGGTATCTTGAGGGAGAAACAGTTGTATGCTAAGTTATCTCAGTGTCATTTCTGGATGAAAAAAGTGCAGTTCTTGGGACATGTGGTATCGGTTCAAGGCATACTTGTGGTTCCAGCTAAGGTGGAAGCGGTGATAAAGTGGGAATTTCCCAAGTTAGTGACAAAGATTAGGAGCTTCGTGGGTTTAGCTGACTACTATAAAAGATTCATAGAGGGATTCTCCAAGATAGTGGCACCTTAGACACAACTTACCAGTAAGGACCAATCTTTTGCTTGGACTGATAGGTGTGAGGAAGCTTTCGAAAGCTTAAGCAAAGATTGACTAGTGCTCTGGTGTTGGTTATCCCTAACGTTGGTGAACCCTTTGAGGTTTACTGTGATGTCTCTCATCAGGGATTGGATTGTGTGTTGATGCAAGGAAGGAAGGTAGTAGCATATGCTTCAAGTCAGCTTAAGGTTCATGAGAAGAACTATCCCACTCATGATCTAAAATTGGCAACAGTGGTGTTTTCCTTGAAGATTTGGAGGCACTATCTGTATGGTGCACAGTTTCGCGTGTTTAGTGATCACAAGAGCCTAAAATATCTATTTGATCAGAAGGAGATGAGCATGAGACAGAGAAGGTGGATAGAGTTTTTGAAGGATTATAACTTCGAACTCCTATATCATCTAGGGAAGGCCAATGTGGTAGTAGATGGTTTGACTAGGAAGACAATGCATGTGGCACACCTCATGATCAAGGAGTTGGAGATGATTGAGAAGTTTAGGGATATGAAGTTGCAAGTTGAGTTGGAACCAGAATTCATTAGATGTAGGACCCTTACTATATCTAGTGATAAAGGAACGACAGTCAGTGGATTCTAGTTTGCAAAAGGTGAAAGAGTTGCTTGGATCGGATCAAGCAAAGGAGTTTGCTTTAGGTGATGATGGCGTGTTGAGGTTTAGAGGAAAAGTTTGTGTACTAGAGGATGCTGAGGTCAAAAGGTTGATCCTTGAGGAAGGGCACAAGAGTCATCTTAGTTTGCATCCTAACATGACTAAGATGTACCAAGAACTCAAAGAGAACTTTTAGTGGCAGGGTATGAAGAAGGATGTGGCATAATTTGTATCCACCTGTTTGACTTGTCAAAAGGCGAAGGTTGAGCATCAGAGACCTAGTGGGATACTACAACCTTTGGATATACTAGTGTGGAAGTGGGTTAGCATAGCTATGGATTTGGTTACCAATTTTCCAAGAACCTTGAGAGGTCATGATGCGATCTAGGTTGTGGTGGACCGATTGTCCAAGAGTGCTCATTTCTTAGTGGTGAATCTAAGAATATTTATGGTCAAGTTGGCTCAATTGTACATCAGGGAGATCGTGAGGCTACATGGGGTGCCCAATAGTATTATGTTTGACAAAGACCCATGGTTCACCTCTAGTTTTTGCACACACTACAAGATGCTTCAGAGAGTAAGTTAAGGATGAGTTCTACTTATCATCCTCAAACAAATGGGCAGCCAGAGCGAGTGATTCAGTCCTTGGAAAATTTATTGAGAACTTGTGTGTTGAATCATCTCGACAGTTGGGATGAAGTGCTCCTGTTGGTGGAGTTTACCTACAACAACAATTACCAAACAAGCATAGGTATGGCACTGTATGAAGCTTTGTATGGGAGGAGATGTAGGACTTGAGGAGACCCTTGGAGTTCGCGGTTGGGGATCATGTGTTCTTGAGGGTGACCCAAACCACTAGGGTGGGAAGGACTATCCGCTCAAGGAAGCTTTCTCCTAAGTTCTTGGGTCTGTACCAGATCTTGACAAGGGTTGAGCCTATGGCTTATGAGATTGCTTTACCTCCTCAGTTGGCTAATATCCATCCGGTCTTCCACGTCTCCTAGTTTAGGAAATATGTGTCTGACCCATCTCATGTGTTGAAGGCTGAAGATGTGCAAGTTACGAAGGATCTCACAATGGATGTACAACCAGTTGGTTTAGAGGATTGCTAAGTTAAGGAGCTCCAGGGAAAAACCATTAGTCTTGTCAAGGTCATCTCGGACTAGAGAAAAAGTGACTCTACTTGGGAGCTGGAGGAGGATATAAAGAAGTTTTATTCGCATTTGTTTTCTGGTAAGCCTTAATTTTTGAGGTTGAAAATTTTTGTTGGGAGAATTTGAGGCCCACTTTTTGTGCTCTAAGTTAATAGGCCCAGCTCTAGTGAGTAAGGGCCCATAACCAGCCTTGTGTCCCTAGGATCTCTTGTCCAGTTGCCTTCACTTCCCATTCTACCTCCTTTCCATAAATAGCACACTTACCCATTTCCTCTTGTTTTGAAATAGAAGGCTTTGCTAGGGCATAAGCTTCTCCCTTCCTCCAAGTTTGTTGAGTGTTCTCCCTCTACATAAGTAGAGCTCTAAAACCCTCTCATATGTTTCTTTTTCGTTTAAAATCTTTGGTTTGTCTTGGGTTTGCCCCTAGAATTTTACTCTCGTCCTTATGTTCATGTTTTACAGCTCTTTAGTTCGTCTGGGAGTTATGATGCTCATTCGTTGGGTCCTTGTTTCATTTTGCTAGCATTTGTCCAAGTAAGGGAAGTTAGGATTTGCATGTTTTTTTTTTCAATATTCTGTTTGTTTTGGTTTTGTTTCATGTTTATATGGCTAGTTTGTTGTTGTGGTTGCCTGGATAATGTTAAAACGTTTTTTAGCTTCGAATGTGTGTTTGTTGCTTGCATGAACAATGGAGAGAACTAGTATTTTCGCCCAAGGGGGCATGTCTCGCCTAGGCGAGAATAGCAAAAGCTCGCCATGGTTTCTGCTCGAACTCTCGCTCACGCAACGAGCTTCCATTTTAAGCGACGAGTTATCTCGCATAGGCGAAAAGGTCTCGCTTAAGCGAGAAATCACCGAAACCTCACTGTTCCACTGCTCGAGCTCTCGCCTAGGCGAAAGCCTTTAACTTGAGCGAGGGACTCCTTTCGCTTGAGCGAGGACTCATAGCTTGAGCGAGACTGGTGCAAGGACGTGCTATAACATTGTTCTCTTCTATGTTTTGGTTCTTTGGTTGCATGATTGAGTGATTTACCTTAAGGGCATGAAGTATGATGTCATGTATGATTTATAAGATTAAATGAGGTTGAGGCTTTGTTGTACTAGATATGTAATGAATCATGGATTGATTGGTTGGTTGAGCATTAACATGAAATTATAATGCTTGAGATAAAATTATGGTTCTAGTGTGAGAAACATGAATGTGGTATGAGATAAACGTAATTCCATGAATATCTTGGTGAGATTTCATGGTGGTGTTGTAGTGTATATAATTAGATGAAGATTCAAGTAAGGTTGCATCCTGAAACTCTAAAAAATTAGTTATTCTCACGTAGAGCGAACTGATTCAAGTGGTAAGAGTAGTAGAAGGTCTTAGTCTTTGGCAAAATAATGGCCCTAGATGATTGAAGGCTAACCTTGTACGTGCTAGAGTAAAACCCATTGGCAATGGCTCTACAGAGTAGTAGAGGCCACCACAAGTATAGACATCCAGTGAATCCGATCTCTTTATATGTATCTAAATAATTGAGTCACAGAGTCTTGCATTGTTTGCCATCACATGTTTGAATGCCTATAGATTTGCCTGTTTGGAAAACTGTTTAATATTGCTTGGTCATTGTCATGTTGAAAATTATTTTTACTTTAGCTTACCCTTTTTGTTTGTTGTTTGTTCTATCTTTGACTTTTCTCTTTGCAATGATCACCAAATTCTTGGTGTGAGCAGATATGGGAACCCCTAGTGATCGCAGTGATGATGGAAATGCTGCAGTCTAGTCAAGCATGGGTTGGTTTTTGCTCATTGGATCATCTTTACTATTGCCTTTGTAATTTTTGTGCTCTAAGCCTTTTAAACAATCGTCAAACTCTTAAATTCCATTATGAATCATGACATCATTGTGTGCCTTAGTCTTTCTTTCTCAATATATTTATGGATAACTGTAATTAGTGGATTCTATATATACTATTTGTCACGTGTTCTAAAATATTATAACTATGCAACTTTTTATTTAATAAAATTATGCTATTTAAATGGGATGTAACACATTATTTCCTAAAACTTATTTAGATCCGAAATTTTCTTCCGAAACATTCATTTGAAACCGTATAAATCATAAATCTTCCGTGGAATTTTCTTCCGAAACATTAATTTGAAACCGTATAAATCATAAATCTTCCGTGGAATAATGAATCTGAAAAGCATGCACCACAATTTGTACATTCCTATTATTACAAAAAAATTAATGGTTTTTGAACGGTGTCAATGAGAATCTAGTCGGCTAAAGTGCCGCACAGCACAAAGAAAAGTGCAGGATTTATGTATTGCTGTATGAAAAAAAAGAGAGGGAAAAATGGTGATATAGAGATGAGGAAGGTGAGGGTAATTTGGAGATAGGGAGGTCTGGCACTGATGGAAGAAGAAAAAAAGTAGTTAGGAGTTATAATACTATTTAATTAAGGGATAGAATGGAGATTAAAATTTTTATAGGGGTGCAGGAAGTAGCAGCCCAGAGCATGAGATGATGAATGAGGTACTTGGGATGGAAAAGGGCTTCACCACAAAGACCCAAACAGTTATGGCTGGAATAATATATTAAATTAATTTTTTAAATTGAAAGCAAAGATCAATTTGGTAACAGTTAAATAAAGGGTTTAAAAATTCATGCACAATTGCTGTATCACCAATTAAAATTAAAATTTTACTTGTAAAATCCAGTAAGCCCGTTTTTTGTTTTTAACAAATTATTCAAATTGATATGTTAGAAAGTGGCATTCTTGATATTCATCTAAAATTTATGAATAATTTAATCCTTGAAATTCTTAAAGACAATATAATGTTTGAGTTTCACAACCACCATTGGTTAATTTAATTTCTCAATTTGGTAACCATTGGTTGACTTGGTCGCCACCAACCAAATTGATGAGTGTATCATGAAATTCGAGATTGAGTTGAGTGGTGTGCATCAATTTAGACCAAAATAACTTGTACATGGTTGTCAAACTCGAAGATTAAATTGACAATCTATTTGACATTAAGCATCCAAATGACAATTTTTTTTATCAAATAATTTTCTTTAGAAAAAGTTATCGAAATAAATCTATCTCAACATTATTTACAAGAAAATACCTCTTCATTTTCCAATTGAGAATTTGGTTTGAAAGAAGTATAATTTTTAACCATAAATAATGGTTTCTATTATCGAAAAATTGGTCAGAATTTGATCCCTTGAATATTAAATTCTATTTGGTTTTTCTTTTTCTTTGCAAAATATTAAAAAAGGAGATAGTGAAAAAATAATAAAAATTATAAAAATAATAGTAAATATTTAATATGATTTTGTTTTTGGGTTTTAAAATAATATCATAAACTAAAAATAATATACATAATAAAAATAAACTATTTAAAATAAGGAAATATTGATTTGGATTGTGTAATTTAATTTAGAATATAAATAGTAATTAGTATAGTTTTTTTAATAGTTATGAGTACGTTAACAAATAATAACAAAAAAGATATAATAGATCACAAAAATAATGTCTATAATTGTAATAATCAATCATGATAAAAAATTAACGTAAGCAAGATAGAAAAAATTGAACAGAGTCCACTCAAGATAAAAATTTTAATCCTTCAAGTATTCTCTCACGTGTTTAGACTTGTGATTACACCCATGATACTCATGTAAGCAAACACTACCATCACTTAATAAGATTTTGATATTCTGAATCATTGAATAACACACAATCTTGGATCAAGAGGACATTACAAGAGTGTAATATATTGGTCAAGGAAAAGGTAGAAAACTTTTAGATTTTATAGGATAAGAGTAAAGGAAAGAACAAAGGAGTAAATATTTGAAAATAACTATATTTTTTCTTACAATTTGAGCAATTTCTGTATTTGTATTTTTCCTTCTTTCTTTTCTCTTCTTTGTTTTTTTTTTCTTTTATTTACCAAAGATTTTCATGGTGAATTATTTTTATTAGAGGTCATTACTTCCACACTTATTCAACAACCCATTTTCAAGGTATAGAAAAATATAGTTTTTTTCTTTCAAGATTTTGCAATGATCTTAAAAACAAGAAAAAGGTTCCACAAGCTTAAAGGAGTTACAAGTGGATTATCATAAAGGTAGGTTAATGTAGTGATTGGCTTAAAATAAGAAATATCTCGATCATCTCAATTCATGCAAGTAAACAAAGTTGCAAAAGAGATAATCAAGCTAAGTATTAAAGGATAAGCAAAAGAAGAATGAATCACATTACAAAAATAAGAATGGCACAAAATGGTTCCAAATAGAAGGTTGATCTGAGGCGACCTAAGTTGAGGGCCTAGCCAACTCAACCTGAGTCTAGGATTGAGTTGGCATGGGCCCAAGTTTTGACTCAAAATGGGCCCAAATTGAGATGAGTTGAGTCGAGTCAACTCGCGTCTTAGGTTGAGCTAATCATCCCATGCCCCTGGTGGAGACAAGTCAACATGGATCCAAGTAAAGTCAAGTCGGTTCTGGTGTAGATTGACTCAAATAAGCTTTGGTCGATGCTAAGGTGAGGCGACCTAGATCAAGTCAAGCCAAATTAACCAAACCTAGATAAACACAAGTCGGTCTAGATCCAGGTCAAGCTGAATTGGCCCGATCTATGTCCAATAAACTTGATTTTATTATATATTAAATTGATTTTACTAAATTCACTATAAAAAAATATCTCATTAATAACCAATTTAGTGACCAAAATTTATTAGTCACTATAGTGATCAAAAGTTATTAGTCACTATAGTGACCAATTTAAATACCCATTTACAAAATAAAAAATTACTGGTTATTAAGCTAGTCACTATTATGAATAAAAATATATAATTGGTCTATAAATATTGGTTTCTAAAATTTAGCAACAAAAGTTTTAACTACCAAAGAAAATTGGTTACTAAACATTGTTACCAAAGTTTTTGCTACCAAAGATATTAATTTCTAAATTAGTCTCTAATTAATTAGTAACCAATTTAGTGATCAATTATAATTTTTTATTTATAATAGTAATTATTTTAGTAATCAATAATTTTTTATTTTGTAAACTGATGTATAAATTTGTTATTGACTAATAGCTCTTGATCAATAAAACCGGTTGTTATGATATATTTCATTTAGTGATTTAATCTAATTAATAAAATAAATTTAATCTAAATTTAATTCAAATTTAATTAAAATGGATCCGAATTATATATCAATATATTTTATTGAATTTTTATTGAATGTAAATTAAATCTAAACTCAATTTTGAAAAATTTAATCTATAACAACCTTTATTAGATGTAAAGTGGGAATGCCATGAATATTTGGGGTCATGCATTGATCGATACGAGGTGACTGATTGAGTAGTTTAGCTTAGTCCAAGCGCCTTCTTTATTAATTTTGTTTTGACTGATCCACGCGGATAGTTTCAGTGTTGGCATGTTGCAATAATGCAAAAGGGAACTTATTCTGCAAGGACATCAAATCCCTCACGTAAGCTTTCAAATTATTGTTCTTAACTGGAGTAAGCTATCCCGACATGTGTTTTTTTAATATAAAACTTGACTAAATCATTAAATAATGCATCGTATGTTATGACTTTAATGAGGCTAGAGTACTTAGCAACGAGGATAAGATGGTAAAAATAAAGGTTAAATATAATTTTTATTTCTTTGATGAAAATTAAAATTAATCTATCTTTAATATGAATTTAATTTTTTTAACTAATTTTTAGAAATATGTTTCTTAATTAATATTAAAACATAAAAATATGTCATATAAAATAAAAAATTCAAATATTATCATAAAATATGTTTAAAATATTAAATAAACTTTAATAAAATTTAATTTAAAAAATTAAATTTATACAATTTTAAAATTGAAAAAATAAATTAAATTAAAGTTTCGAAAATCAAGTAATTTTAAAAATAATATTTTTCTCAGAGTTCGGTTACCAATGAAGTATTAATTTTTCTGACTTTTTAATGATTTCAATTCAATTTATATTTTCAAATATTTAAATTAGATGTTAACCCTCGGAAAACATGATTTTTTTTTGTTGAAAAATATTATAGTCAATTTAATTAAAAAAGTTGAAAGGTCTTTATCCCATTAAAAAAATGAATAATATAAAGGTCATGGATATTATGAAAAACAATTCAGGAGTCTACAATGATATATATGATATATTTATACGTAATGTTATATCAAATTTATTTTCACCACTCAATATGTGAGATCAAATAATAAATTTATTTCTATCAACACTTTAGATATTTTAATATTTAAACTATAAAATAACGTGAGTAAAAGACTATAACTACTTAGTTTTCTTTAATTGCAATCAATTAGTATTACTTTTCAAATAAAAAAAACAAACACAACTTGAATGGTTGATACTTTCTTATCGGGTTAAATATATTTGTTAAATATATTTTTGATTTTAACTTTAAGTGAAAATTAAAATTAATTTATCTTTAAATTTTTGATCTAATTTAGTCTTTCAACTTTAAAATTATATCAATTTAATTATTTTAATCAAATTTTGTTAAATTTATTTAACGTTTCAAATATATTTTATGATAATTTTTTAGTTAATGTTATGTATTAAAGGATGTAAATAATTCAAATGTTATTATGAGATATATTTAAAATATTAAATAAATTAATAAAATTTAGTTAAAAATACTGAATCTATACGATTAAAATTTGAAGATTAAATTAAATCAAGATTTAACTAAATCGATTTGTAAACTCGAGAAAAAGAAACATATTTAAACTTTTCTTATTCTACCGGAATGTTAAAGATTATTTAATACTAAATATTCAATGTATTAGTGGTAGCACTGGCACAGCACAAATTAGTTCTGGGAGGGTCTAACCTCCATAACATTGTATCACAGAAGTAGGAATTAGTTAAAGCTTTTGATTCCTACTACCCGTTACTGGTATACGGAAAGATCACATTCACCGAGCAACAGGCATCATGATTTCAGAGAACTCAACCCCAGGTGTCAAATCTGAATTACCATGCAGAACAGCATAATCTTTTCCATCTGAGACACTGCCTTCGTTTTTCTGAAGATGCATTGCAAGAACAAGGTTCTCTAGCACTTCACCAATGGATGGCCTCTCCGC
>Ga0099822_1007385_pt1 | contig 14217 bp, 8 predicted proteins | sample CowpeawhiteBW_FD_76839 | JGI IMG/M metagenome (GOLD analysis project Ga0099822, IMG submission 76839) | Root nodule microbial communities of legume samples collected from California USA - Cow pea white BW | ecosystem: Host-associated > Plants > Roots > Nodule | place: USA: California | collected...
GAATATACAAAAGAGTAATGAGATAAAAAAAATAGGACTAAATATTAAACAAGTATTGCACTACTAAGTGATTTTTTTTCCTTTAAGAATAAGAAAATATATGAAAAAGACGAGGACAAAAATAATGAGTTTATGTTTAACTTCTTTTTGTTTTCTCAGTAACAAAAGAAATCAGTTAAGAGTAAGAGATGAGTACAACACGTGAAAAAACACAAAAAGTAATGTGAAGGAAAATAAAAATTATCTTAACAATTTTTTTCTTTATTATATTTAATTTTATATTGCACTATTTATTAATATTAAATATTATATTTTATAAAAGAAATAAAAAATACCTAATTTGATTTGTATTAATTTTTAGTGGATTACTATCTAATTTAAAATGATACACTTAATTTAAAATTTTTTAAAATATATATAATTTAAACAAATTTAAATACATAAAACTTAAAAAAAAAGTTAAAAAAGTTTGGGGGGTCGTGGCCCCCGCCCGCTCTTTCGTGGCTCTGCCACTGACCATGGACTTTGAGTCTATTACATAGTCCCTAACCTCCAATCTCTAATTTATCATTGACGATGTGAGATCTTTCGAGACGTAATATTTTTATCAATCCAACAAAATTACTTGTTAATGGGAAGGAATTATTTCATGTACTCAAAGGACAATGTTCTTAATATAAAGCTCGAAGAGTCCTTCATCGGGAAGATAATCTTTCGCGCATCATCTGAACTTCCCAATTTGTATGATTTATATTATGTGTGTACTTTGTTTCATGATAACAAATATTGTTGGTTAACAATATTTACGTTAGGTTTGATGAAATTGAATATCCCAGGACAAAAATTACTGGAGTGACAAGTGGACCTTTGTGTTGTCAAATTTTTTTTATATTTTGTCTTTTAAGGTGGAGTTATGCCTAACAAGGTTAGATTTTTCTATAGTTATTTTGTTATTATTTTCATATTACATTTAATTATTTTGTTTCGACTCTGGTTATGTGTGCTTGTGTAGTTATAATTTTGCTATAGCCCAACAAGATTATTTGTTAATTGGAAGGAACTATTTCACATATCCAAAGGACAATATTCTTAATATAAAGCTCGAAAAGTCCTTCATCGGGAAGATAATGTTTCGCACATCATTTGAACTTGTCAATTTGTATGATTTATATTATGTGTGTACTTTGTTTCATGATAACAAATATTTTTGGTTAACAATATTTACGTTAGGTTTGATGAAATTAAATATCCCACTACAAAAAATATTGAAGTAACGAATGGACCTTTAGTGTCGTCAAGTTTTTTCTTTTTTTTGTCTTTTAAGTTATGCCCAACAAGGTTAGATTTTGCTATAGTTATTTTGTCATTATTTTAATATTACGTTTAGTTATTTTGTTTCGGCTCTGATAGAGTGTGCTTATGTAGTTATATTTTATCGTTCTATTGGATCCAATTATGGGAAAATAAGTTTGTTCATGGACCGAAGATGGAACTAATTGTTTTTTTTTTTAAATTAAGTTTAATTCTGATAAAACAATATAATATATTTGACTGGTTATGAGCAATATACGAATCAATTTATAATTTGAAGGATAATGTTCACTTACATTTTTTGATAGATATATTTCATGATAATTTGGAAGTCAATATTTCTATAAATTAATTTTTATTTATGTCACACTTTCTGTATCTTGTTTAAAAGTTAGTTAGAATTTATTTTCTCATCATTTGTCATAAGTCTTAAATACAAATAAAAGTTGAAAAAAATATAAAAAACCTCGCAAATACAACAATTTCTTTTTATGTTTCTCTTGGTGAACAATATAGCATTATTTAGGAGTGGTAATGCAGATCGGTCTGGCTTGTTTAGGTCTGACACGTATTTGGTATGTCCAGCATTTTCAACGCGGGTTGAAAAATCTAGTCCGTCCCTCATAAGTGTAGCATACGCGCCAACTCGTTTTTTTTTTATAAGTTCATATGATAAAAAATTTAATGTATAACAATTTGTAAAATTTTAACAAGGTCACAAAATTAAACAAATACTTTGAAAAGTTGAATAATAAATTAATAATTCAACAATTTCATTATATTTATATTTGTACTTTGACATACACTATGTATTTTAATATATTTAAAAACACATAGTAATTATCTTTTTCAATATATATATATATAAAAATAAAGTTATATATATATAATTAATAGTGGATCTCTTTAGAGCATGCCCCAAAAATTTTAAAAAATTTTAAAATTATATTATTTAACGTTAATAAATAATAAAATATAAAATTAAACAAATTTATTAAAATATTTTAATATTTTTTTCATTATCTTTTGAGTTTTCAAATTTTGTATTTATCTTCTATTCTTATATATTTTATATTTTTTGTTTATGAGAAAATAAAAAGGAAGTTAAATACAAATGTATTTTTTTATTTTGATTTTTCACATGTTCTATTTCTTTATTGAAAATTGAAAACTAACTCTTTTTTACTTAAATTATTAATAATGAAATATTTGTTTAGTAAATAATTTCTTTTATCCTATGAACTTTTTCATATTTTCTTGTTTTTATGAATATTGAATAAAATGTTATATACTATATATTTTTTATAATCGTTTGTTTAGTTGTGACCTTCATATATATTCTTTTTCTAATTAAATTTCTTAATTATATATTAGATTTTAATAAATTATTTTTTATGTTTTTAAAATTGATATATAAATTAAGAGTAGAAAAATGTTTAGTTTTAGAAATAATAAGAGAAAATAAATAAAAATAATACAAATTTTATATTACCTTTTTTTAATATATATATATATATATATATATATATATATTTAAAAATGTGAAATACTGACAATAATTTATTCAAAATTTATATATATTTAGAATAAGTTAATGTAAAATATATAAAAAAATAATTTTTTTCTTGTTTTTATCTATTTTGTCTTATTATTTCTAAAAAATAAATTAATATTTTTATTTTTTATTTATGTACCTATTTAAAAAACATAATATATATATTTTAATAATTGTCTGATTTACGATAAATAAAGTTACTTATTTCAGGGTTGAAGGTCAATTAGATTATGCTGTGTGATATCTTAACTGCAGATAAAATACGAGGAAAGAAGGGACAGATTATTATTATTAATAATTATAATTATTACTATCGATATGATTTTATGATTTTCTTTTTTAAATTTTGAAACTCGAGGTTAATTTAGATTTGCTCCTTGAAATTTCTACGATAATTATTTTCTTAAACATAACAAAACATATTTAGTTTCTAATAAATACAAAAGAGTTAAAAAGTTTAAAATAAAAACAAATTCGGGTTCATCCTGCACAAAAAAAGTAATTTATCTCTATTACAAAAAAGGCTAAACCCTGGTGACTGATTATCTGAGAATTGCTTGGAACGCAGAGCAAAGCACATCATCACGTTGAGCAGAAGAAGAGAAAGCAAAGGAAAAGGCCCTGCTACTTCTTCACTCTGGAGTTAACCCGTCTCTAGGGCACACGTCAGCGGTGCGTGCGGAGATGGAGATTCCAAAGGAGCAGATGGAGCAGAGGCTCAATTTCAACGGAGACCCTTCAAACCCTCATTCTCACGACAATGGCAACGGATTCAACCACTTCCAACCCCTCGATTCGGGATACGCTCTTAACCATTCCGTTCCTCGCCCTCCCCGCAAACGCCCCTGGCACCACTCCAACCAAGGAACTTCTCCAGGTACTACAATTTTTCTCACAACTCCTTTATTTGCACGCGCAATAGCGTTTCCGTGTTGTTTTATCACGCTTTAGCTTCCTCAGTTATGCGATTTCGTTCTCGCAGATCAAGTGGACAGTGCGAATAATGTGAAAGTTTATGTTGCTCCTGTTCCGAGAACTGCCACGGAGGCTGAGGTAAGTCTATTTCCCGTGAAATGTGAACCGCCAACATTTTCACACTGGTGTTGTGTTTGAATCTGTTGATATAATAGAGGATATCGTACGTTAGTAGTTAATTCACACTATATAGTAATGGAAATGATCATTTTATTTTATCCCTGTCTCTATTTTGTGGGAATGGTGAATCCTGGAATAAATTGATTTTATTTCATCACCTTATTTATCTTCAGTTTGTTACAGTTATTACCCATTTCATGCTCTAAGCATACTTGTAATTTGAAATTATAACAAATGTCATTTCATACACACTGTAATCAATCCCACCCACGTTCCATTTTTATTATTGGAAATCTATTTTCTACTCCGAATTTGCTCAAATTGTTACTGTAATCCCTGTTCCAAAGCAACAGCGACACTCTTGGTGGGTAATTAGGATGTCAGTTGCTAAGAGATATTGTCCCTACCTGTATTTTAAGGGCCTGCCCTATAGGTGAAGAATGGTCCACTGTGATGTTGTCTTCTGGAATTTTTGTCATGCATATTTTTAGCAGAATGTGTGATGTTATATTTGTTTAATATTCTTTCTTCTTTTTCTTTTCGTCTTTATAATAGCTCTTACTCTTCTATATCTTCTCATTTTTGTGATTCCATTTCAGATCCGTCCTGTATTTGAAGAACATGGAACTATTGTTGAGGTTGTTCTTTTAAAAGACAAGAGAACAGGTGTACGGCAAGGTATATATAGTAACTATTATTTGTATCATCCACATTTTGTGCGTTTTGGCCTTCCAATGACTGTGAGGAGCAGGGAATTTAATTTGATTCTTGCATTTGTGTATATAATATGTTCGATATTATATCTACAAGTATTAACGCTAGGTCAAATTTGTTAAACTTATGCAGGAAGTTGTTTTGTGAAATATGCAACATTTGATGAAGCTGACAGGGCTATCAAGGCTTTAAACAATCAATATACATTTGTTGGGGTAAGAAGAACAACCTATGGTTTGGTTAATCCTCTTCTTTGCTATTCATTTCATTAATCTAAACTTGTTTTTATTATTTGACATATTTACATTTCCTAGGAATCATATCCTGTTGTTGTCAAATTTGCTGATCGAGAACTTGAACGTCTTGGTAATTTTTTTTAAAATTCTTGTTCTTTTGAACCTGTTTATTAAGATCCGTACTACTATGCCTATGTCAGGTTCCTTAGCCGATTATGAATATAGGTGTTTGCATAAGCTAAATCCCTAATTAAATTTTTGAAAATTAGTTATTAGGACAGTTTATTATGGATTCTGTATGTACGTCACGATATAGTTGTCAACTCTAGGTCTTGAAAAGATTATTAAAATCAAGATAAAGTTATTAAAATTAAAGCAGCTAAATTTTTTTCACTGACTTTTTGCACTTGGCATTATAGCTTTTCCTTACTGACCAACAAAACGTGATATTAAGCTGCTTTATTTACTGCTGCCTGCCTATACATGCTGATTGATGCGGAATTGAGTATTGTTTTCTTTTCTTTGCCTGCCTCTTCCTTTGAAAGAGTAAGTTTGAAAGGACAAATTTTGAATACTAGAATGCGTGGTATTCTTATTCTCGAACTTGCACACTATATTTCGGATTGGATAATATAGGACAAGGATGAGAAACGAGAGAGATTGTGTAGCTTTAACTTGTTTGAATAGAGGAGAAACAGGGAGTAGAAGTTACTAAATTCTATGGACCCCACCGTTTAAGAAATCTTTGTAGTTATTATTCAAGACTCAAATCTTACAATTTGATGTGTTTTGACTATCTATCGATTTGTATCACAAAATGAATCTTAAATGACTTTGTATCCTATGATACATAAATAAATTTATGCAATTTCGTATCGATTCAACAATTCATATACTATGCGATGCTCTCACCTCCTCTGAACTTCTATATTTTTCCACAATTTCTCCTGACATGTTTAGGGATAATTTCTGGGAAAATATAGAAAAACTTTTGTGTGAAATTTGAGTTATATACTATGTCTAGGGAAGTTTCTGCAGCTTTTCAAAATAGTGGGAAGTTTTGAGAAATAATGACAAAATTCAAGGAAGTCAGGAGCAGTGTACTCTACTTCTTCCAATCATAGGGTTATTTTTTGAGAGAATCAACTATGTTGTCATTTTTATATTTATGGTTTAGCAGCTTTAAAGACGAGGTTTAAATAGTATGCGGAAGTTTATTTGGATGGTTGAGACAAGCCCTTCTTATGAGTATGTAATTTTTAGGTTTAAATTTAATATTTCTAAGAGTTCATTCTATTATGTTGATATTTTAAGTTTGGTTGATGAGAACATGGCATGGAACATGGTTTACTTTCTCCAGCAAGTAATGAGCAGTTTAAAGAATTACACTCTTTTCTGTTTAGTTTATGCGAACCTTTTTCTTTTCTTTTTCTAGGGGCTCGAGGGTTTTCCCGTAACATGGAAAAGAAAGATCCTTTAGAAGGTAAGCTTTTGAGAGAATCAACTATGTTGTCATTGTTTTATATTTATGGTGTTAGCAGCTTTAAAGACGAGGTTTAAATAGTATGCAGAAGTTTATTTGAATGGTTGGGATAAGCCCTTCTTATTAGTATGTAATTTTTAGTTTTAAATTTGATATTTCTAAGTTCATTCTATTATCTTCATATTTTAAGTTTGGTTGATGAGAACATGGCATGGAACATGGTTTACTTTCTCCAGCAAGTAATGAGTTTAAAGAATTAAACTCTTGTGTTTAGTTTATGTGAACCTTTTTATTTTCTTTTTCTAGGGGTTCGTGGGTTTTGCCGTAACATGGAAAAGAAAGATCCTTTAGAAGGCAAGCTTCTCAGCTTTTTTTTTCCTAGGATAGTCGTTGGCTACTATAATATATGATTGTCTAATCTAATATTTTATTGTTTAGTGCCCAACTGACTACTTGCTTTTGTATTCTTGTTTTGTCTCTGTTTTTCAGTGGTGGCAGATAAAGTTTTTGTTAGTTGCTTCAACAAAGAGGCTTCAAAAAAGGAAATTGAAGAAGTATGTTTCACCATTCACATTCTTTTCACCCACATATATTTTAGCATCTCCTGAAAACGACCTTTTACATTTTTTCATGCCAATGATTGTATCCATGGATTTGTATTTAGCTGAAGGATAAGCTAATTGTAGTTTGCCTGTAGAAATGTACCTAGATCCACTCCCTAGGTTGGCTCCTATTAAATTTGAACAGATCTAGATATAGATACAAAAACAAATATTGGTTATCATGTGGACACTTCACATGAGGCTGGTATGTGGCAAATGGCTAGCAAAAACTGTTAGTTACCAACACGTTTATTATGTAACTGTTTGCAGCCTAATTCAGTTTAAATGGGTTGATATGATAACTTCTATTTATTTATTATGGTAGCTGCATTTTTCTATGGTATAGTATTTGGAATATCCTTTATAATCTGCAGGTTATTATATTAATGTTATGTTTCTGAGTTTTGTATACTTATTGTGTGCAGATATTTTCCCCTTATGGACATGTAGAAGATATCTTCATTGCAACCAGTCGTGGTTAGTCTTTGCTCTTGTCATGGAGTGTATTTCATACAATATATTTTCAGGAATGACATGTATTGGATTGTCTTTTATTTCTTCCCCAACAAAAGAAGTTGCAGACTAACCTATATTAAAAACTAGGAGTGAGAGACAGTGGGTGAAATTGAACTCTTCATATCTTTGTCAGACCTCATTGAACCAAAATTTTCTTCAAGAAGCTTACAATGAAAATCTTAAATGTTAGGAGATCCCAAGTTAATTGCTTCGTAAGAGAAAATTAGTTAGAGAGAAAATAATTAAAATGTAAATAATAAGAGGGAAAGAAAAGAGCAAGCCTTGGGTTCTGGAATAGAATTTGCACAGGGTAAAGGGGTAGAGTCCAGGCGTCTCAACTATTTGAAGACTGGGGATGCGGAGAAAATCATTGTATCTTTATTGATCTTTGTTTTGTATCTCCTTGATACTGAGAAGAGACTATATGTTGCCATAAATTTTTTTTACATATTTCCAGACCTATTCTATCATAAATTTACTCAATGTTTGGATACTATACATAAAGAGAGAGGACCGTGGTCAATCCCCGATGGACTATTTGGATTTTTAGCTATGATTGCTTTTAGCACCTAGTCTTGTATTTACTTTTTGTCATCTACTTATTATCATGGTTATCATTTTCACCTAACTTGTCGTGTGGATGCATTTCTCAATTTCCTAGGATATGCTTTTGTCAAATTTTCTAACAGAGAAATGGCATTAGCTGCAATCAAAGGACTGAATAGAACCTTCACGATGAGAGTAAAGCTAATTTATTTATTTATTTAATTCATACATCTTACTCTGTCCACTTTCAATTGTTAACTAAAGTCTTATTTTTTAATCACCTAGGGTTGTGATCATCCATTAATTGTTCGTTTTGCGGATCCCAAGAAACCTAGGACAGGAGAGTCAAGGTTTTACTTTTTCATCCATCTATCTCTTATATAAATATGTTTATTACATCTTTTATTATTAATAAATTAATAATACATCACAAGTTAGCAACTACATTTACATGCTACAATCTTTGATTTTTATTTATTATTTTTTTGTAGAGGGAATGGGACTTTTCAGTTCAGCAAATTTAATTTTCTTGGCTAAGTGGCAATGACTCTTTACTTAGTAAATGAAAATAAAATGTTAAATTCATACGTTATCCTAACTGTTTAAGGGTGCATGTTTTCTAGTGTGAGCCAGGCTAGGTTAGATTGGTAAAGTGGACAAGGTGGACTGTAAGTCCACATCTTAGAACAAGTCAATATCAATCTGAACTGGCTTGTTTCTCCTAAACTGCTCTAGTTGAAACGTGTTTGATGGCTTAATCGATTCTTAACTAGTTTAAATTTGATCTCGTTGGTTTTTTTGGTTACTTCTACCTAGAATCCCATAATACATAGAACGTGGGATTCAAACTGCAAACCACATACCTCCCAATTGGATTCTAACACACTGTTCTTATGTCAAAACCTTGCCAGACATGCTATACTTGAATCAGGGTATGTTTGATGCAAGATTTTTGGGTGGTGCTTAAAATTTTAATCAACACGCTCTAAGTGGTGTTAAACTGTCATGCTTTTAATATATTAGTCATATTTATGAAAGAAAGTCCTGTTATAAAAAGGAATTTGAAGTCTATTGTTGTTCAACCGAACTCAGATCATTCAACTATGTATTGGTTTCCCTTTGTTGTTCAACCAGGAGATAATTTTAGACTTGTATTTATGTTCTATTCCTATGTATACTTCTTCAGGTCCAACTATTTATCTGTGAATGCAAATTTTGGACCCTGTTCTCAAGAACCAGCAGTATGGTTTGTTTCGCTTCATTTGCCCTTCTTCTATATTAATTACGAAACACATGACTTGCTAAATAAATTGCAAATTATTGTCTTTTCACAGGCCACTACCAAATTTTGGTGATCCCAACTGTGGAGGAAGTATGTTGCCTATTGCCCCACATCATTCCTCAATTCCACACCCACAAGTTACTACTCATATGCAAAACTGGGAACCTGGTGCTCCTGTGGTACAACATTCATTTCCCCCACAACAATTGCATTCACAGTTGGGTTCGATGCCTTTCGGGTCAATTCAAGCTCCAAAATTGCCTTCTCAGTCTCAGCCATTTATTACTGAGGTGCAGAGACAGCCATATCCGGCAGATTCATCAGTTCAAAATATAGAGCAGCACCTTAGTTCACAGGTTAGTTACTAACAGGTAATAATATGCATTGATCATTATAAGTCTCTCTTTTATGAAAATTTTGGTCGTGATTTAAGTGAATTTCTGTTATTGAAGAGGTGAATTGGTGTTGTTGAATTGATATTATTATCTATTGTACTCATGGGTTTATGTTTCTACTTAACCATAACTGCCTTTAATCTTCAAATTATATTTTTAGTTCTCCCAAAAACAAATGCATCTTTGCTGTTACAAATTCAATGGCAAATTCATGAATTTCTTGGATGCCTCTGTCTTCCTTTTTGAAGCATTTAGATTTTTGTGTCTTTCAGTTAAACTATATGCATTGTTATAATTGAGGATGATTTTAGTCTTGTAAAAAGGTGTAGAGAGAAACTAAGGATGTAAGAGAAAATTGTTCAGAGGGATCTCATGGTCAATAGTATCTCTGAAAAGTTTGGTCTGTAATTGAAACCCATTACATCGAGCAATTCATGTTACCAACCTTACCTGGGAAGATAAGTCTTGGAAATTAGATTTAATTATAACTCAATCTCACATAATCAATTAATAAAGTGCGGATTGCACTCACCTATATACTATAATTTGACTAATATCTTTGGTATATTTTAGATCTCCGATCCCCTTAATGTTGGGGACTTAGTGAGTGGCATGATTGGTCCAACAAACCTTGTTAGGATAGATTTGGGATCTCCAACAAAAAGTATAATGGCTATTTATCTAATAGAGGAATGGTATTAGAAGAGTTCAGTTTATTTGGTATAAGTAATGGCAAAATACTGAAGAGGCCATTCTTTTTTTTATGCACCTCTGACCATTAAATACATTGGAAATGTTTAAATGGATTATTTAATGTGACAAATTACTGTTGAAGCACCTTTATTGGAAGACTACAATAGTTTTCTCACTTTATTGTTCTCCCAGCTGGCTAGTCAGACTGGAAGCAACCCTAGTACAGCTGCTGGCAATACCCCACCTGATATGCCTTCAAGTCCCCAAGATGAAGAATTTCCAGAGTGTGACTGGAGTGAACACTACTGCCCCGATGGTGTTAAGTACTACTACAACTGTGTCACTTGTGAAAGCAGAGTAATGTTTCAACTGTTTGATCTTTTGTTCATACAATCTGTTTTTTGGATTTCTGTCACTTTGGTGTGTGATGGTTATTACTCTTGGAGCAGTGGGAGAAGCCTGAAGAGTATGCCTTGTACGAGAAAGAATCTCAGAAGCAGCCGGAGCTGGAGGATAATTGCTGCAGTCTTTCACAATTGTCGTCATGTTCCTCCCAACAAGTTGCTGAAAAACACCAGGTGCATTCTCAGATGTATTTCTCCCATAAAAAGTTCAGCAAAATAAATAAAATAACTACCTGACCAATAAACATGGTTATATTTCAAGCCCTAATTGTTTGAAAAGTAATCTAACATTCTGTAGTTTTGCAGGAAACAAATCATGACCACAGACAGTCAAATACAAGTCCTGTTGTTGCATAGATGTGATGTTATTGTTTTTAGGCTACTGAAAGCACATGTTGTTCACAATTACTATATTGACCTTCAAATTCCTAGAAACCAAGCCTAACGGTTTATCACGAGGTTGTACGTATTCTTATTGCCTCATTTATTTATTTCAATGGCTATTGCTAGTCTGTAAATTGGAAATTTGCTAGTTTCCTAACAGCTCAGTATACAGTGCGTCTTAAAGGGATACAATCATGGTAAGTAATTCTCGGATATATCTAGATTATAAAAATGTCTTTGATTTTTTTGAGAGGCAAGGTAGGTTGAGCTTTTAACTCATGGGAGCTGGAATATCTCATGACTCTAAAACTTACTACCAGAACGAGACATAGTCTGAAATGTTAATGATACCCTTCAGTCTTGTGTTTGTGGGATGGCGTTTTATGTCCCTGTATTGGTTGAGTGAGAGGAACGGGAGATCGATTAAAGCCTATCAGGGAGCTTGATAAGAAATGTGGCTCCACTGCCACTGTATGGTCTGCAAAGTTCAGAACGGTACCCACATATAGTTTACGTGTAAGTTTTCAACGCGTACTAATAATTATTGTTGATATTGGAATTGAAGATGAATATGATGGCCTTTTCTGCTGCAGTGGTGCCATGTGCTAAATGGTGTACCCAAATGCCCGTCTCATTCACTCCGTGTTACCTTTCATCGTTGTCCTGGATTCTGTTGACTGTAGAGGTTCCTGTGGAGTACCCAGAAATAATGACATTTAAGTCAAATGGATAACTTTTGAAATTGTATTTTTATCAAAGTTTGATAATGGTTCGCAAGCCGGCAGGATCGTTTTGCAGTCATTTATTTGTCTGGGAGTAAAGTAATAGAAGATAGGTAAATTAAAAGACAATAAGTGGCTGAGCAATTCAATATGGGTTGGTAATTATTCCCTGTTCTTTCTGAATTGAAGAGTTCTAATTCGATGCAATGTATTTGCCACTTAATGGAGAGGGAGCGTATAATGGGAAGGAATAGCGGGGCCCCAGTGGCTCTTTGATGGTGGCGTATCATATGCATCCTCTTAGTGCGCGTTGGTCTATGCCTATATTAACTTACAATTATTCTCTTAGACCACATCCTCACCTGCTCTATATAACCAAACTTATGAAAGAATACGACACCAGCTATTATGGTGCTTTCACAGATTAAGCTAAAACTAGTCATTATGAAGATCTATTCCATCGTCCAAGCCAGATCACGCTTTAAATGTAATCCTTGTTCCACTTTTCTTTTCTTCACTTCTCGTGCTTTTAATTTCACCCTCTTTCACATCTTCAATGAATCAATTCCATCAATGGAATACATGGCAAAGTTTGATCGGATTGTCAATGGTTGAACTACTCTTCCTATTTATTACCCCGTTACCATATTGGGTTCGATCTTTCACCAATGTATCTTAAAAATTACAAGAAAATTTCCCTACAATTTCCTTTTCGCTGGACTACAGGGACCTGACAAAGCAAGCAAACTTGCACCCCGATTATTCCCTTTTGAAAGCCTAAACCTAATAATCTGTATTGTCGTGCCAGTGGTAAACGCACATTCCCTCAACAAAAAGAAACAAAAACACAAGACAAACGACGGGTCAGAATCTCACGATTAAAAAGAGGATAGAACCCTATTTGCCTTATTTTTATTTTGTTTTGTTATCATTTTCACTCACAGTCCAATCCACCAACGGATACTCTTATTTGTCCTTTTATTTATTTTCTATCCATTAAATATCAGATATCGGATCGAAACAGGAAACTAGATCCCAAGACACGTCAACGAGAAAGCAGTGCCTGCACCGGATCAAAATCTATCTATGCTACGCCGATATTCATGCCAAGGTCCTATCTGTATATTATATACGTGCATAAAGATAAAGTGGGTTACACAAGCATGATTGATCCCAGCCATCAAGGAAAACTAAAACTTAAATATATATATATATATATATATATATATATATGTTCCAGTGTAGAAATAGAGTTCTCATCTATACTCTCCTACAAAAAGTAATAATAAGAAATCACATAGTAACAGCAATGGAATTGTCATCTAGTCTTGTTTGAACATAAGTGAAGGAACAACATCTTGAAGACGCCCATAGTCACTCAACAACGCTGTCTCTTGAGGAAAAGTGACATTCTTTGGAGAGAGGAAACCCAGAGAAGACAATGCATCGACATGGAGTGGTTGTTGGTGCTGCTGCTGATAATATTGGGACATGTAGTTCTCAGATCCAGACATTAGCGAACAAAAATTATTGGAGCGACCCATAACCGGGCTTGGATGAGTGTGTTGGCCTTCGTAGGTTGTCACCACAATGCTTGGGTCGCTGAAAGATCGCTCCACGCGTTTCTTCACATTACACGAAACACTGGTGCAACGATAGTAGCTCCTGTTCAAATGTTGAGAGCGTTTAATTTATTTTTGGGTGGTTTAAACGAAACAAAATGGAACCGAAAGTGAAGAAGTGAAGGAAGCAAAAGGTGTATTGCAGAATGAGATAAAGTGTTGTTACCTGGGAAAAGGGCTGTTTTTCACAGCTTTTTGACCGTACTTTCTCCATCTGTACCCATCTTCCAGATGATCCACCTCGCTTTTCGTCATGAACGCGAATCTCGGTTCTCTCTGTCTCTTCTGATTTGTCTTCTTAGCCTTCAACCTAAAACCATCCCAGAAAACCATCAAATCTTATTAGAATCTTCCAAACATTAAATAAATCAACGTACAACTATTCCTCATCACAAAAATATTATAAAAAACAAATACCCAGCCCCCATCTTATTCATCATCCCCTACCCCTAATTAGATTATCAAATGCGTAATTCACACTCAACCTCCCCCAAGGTTTTTGTTCCTCCGATCATTCAAACACCAAAGATGTTTTTTTTTTTTTTTTTTTTTTTTAAAATCCAAATACTTGTCTTAAATATTTAAATAATTAAAAAAAAAAAAATAAAAAAAAAAATTTTAAAAAAGAAAAAAAAAATAAAAAAATTAATAAAAAAA
>Ga0099822_1007392_pt1 | contig 14210 bp, 8 predicted proteins | sample CowpeawhiteBW_FD_76839 | JGI IMG/M metagenome (GOLD analysis project Ga0099822, IMG submission 76839) | Root nodule microbial communities of legume samples collected from California USA - Cow pea white BW | ecosystem: Host-associated > Plants > Roots > Nodule | place: USA: California | collected...
ATATATATATATATATATATATATATATATATAATCATATATGAAATCACGACACATTTGAACAGTAAGGTATATTATCATATTTTTAAAATATTAAAATAAATCCATTAGTCATGTAAATGAAGTTATTAAGAAAAATCATACTGTATATGCAGTCATTGGATTGAATGTTTGAATTAAGGGATTCATGACTTGTTATATTTAGATTTTAACTGTGTGTATTAATTTGACTTTATTGTTAGTTGTTTGAACTAAATTATTAGTTGGAAGCTCAAAGTGGGGAAAAAATCAATGGCCCACATAAAAATGCACCAGCCCAAGAAAATAGTGTTAATTTCAGAAATCGAAACCCAACAAATTTGGGCATTGCTGATGGACTCATCAATTGCGTTGTGTTGGAGAAGATATATGTCTCATGAATTAAGGTTGGAAATAGTTGTTATTCCCATAATCGTTATTACCATAATCGTTCGGTGGTCTCAAATACTCAATCTCAAGATATCAGACGTAGACAGACTGACCTGAAAAATCAATAATGATGATATATCTATTGTAGATGTAGTTCCTCGTCCCACCAGTGTCAATCCTATGATCTTAATCAACGATTCTGTTATGGATCCAACCTTCTTTATAAAATAGAGGGAGTGTTGGCTAGGTGAAACACGTAGGAAAAATAAGGGGGAGCAATCAAAACGATTAATGAAGGGCGATAAGGCTCAACGGAGAAAAGAAATCAGGTGAGCTATGTACACCTTGAGTAACTCAATTTTTGATTCTGGAATTCTAAAATTGCAATAGGCTTTTTCGGATAAATAATGGCAAATTAGAGACCAATAGATTGTGGAAGATTGCTAAAAGTCTCAGAGTTACGTTTAATGGAAATGAGAATAGTGTATGAGGGATCCTAACAATGTGGCGAAAAAAGTGTTTTAAGTGTCATAGGTTTATTAAAGGCAATGGGTTCCTAGTAGTGTCAGGCACATGGAACAAGGATAATATACCTAGTGTAGTTATGAACATTTACTCACCATGTCTTTTGAGTAAAAAAAAAAGGAAATGTGGAAAGAGATAGATCTTATAAAACAAAAAAATAGTTGCAAGACGTAGTGTTTGTTGGGCGATCTTAACTCTATAAGAAAACTTGAGGAGAGAAAGGTATCAGTATGGGTGTGACCAGTGGGAAAGAGATTCGCGAGTTTAATAATATCATAGATAAGACTAGTGTCAATTACATACCAGTAGTAGGGAGAAAGTACACTTAATACAGACCTAACAGAACTACAAAAAGTCACCTTGATAGAATCTTAGTAACAAATGAGTGGTTAGAACAATGGCCAGGAAATAAACAACACATTTTAGATAGGGTGATATATGACCATTGTGCATTAGTACTTAAACATGAACAAATTGAATGGGGGCCCAAACCTTTTTAGAAGTCTAGACGCGTGGCACAATGTTAGTGACTTTAGAAAGTATGTGGAAACAAAGTGGGGAACCTATAATGTGTATGGTGATGGTTTATCTAAACTAAAAGAGAAATTCAAGAAATTGAAAAGGGATTTCAAGATATGGAATAACGATGTGTTTGGATATGTTAATCTACAAAAGTAAAACATTATCAATAAAATATGAGAGTTGGACAAGTTGGATGATGAGAGCACTTTACAGGATGACCAAAGACTAGAGAGAAGGGAGCTCTTCAGTGAACTCAGTGCAATGAGTCATAGGCAAGAAGCAATCTGGAAACAAGAGTTAAATGGATAGAAAAATACGATACTAATTCTAAGTATTTTCACTCTATAGTGAATTGGAGAAGAAAGAAAAATGAGATCAAAGACGTGGATATCCTAGGGTAATGGTGTGAGAAACCAGACGTGGTGAAAGTGATTGTAAAAGATTACTTTAAACAAAGAGCAGGAAAGCTAACTAGGGTGATTATAGAGGATGAAATTAGAGCAACTATATGGTAATATGATGGCTCTAAGAGTCCTGAACCAGATGGGTTTAATCTTGATTTATTAAAAAGCATTGGAAGTGGGACAATGATAGATAGGAATGTATTTTGTCTTGGATAAAACATTGGTTTGAATGGGAGATACCTCAAATTGAAACATTCTTGGAAGAAATTGATAGAAAAACTCTTGTTACAGGAATAAGTGATATGTGGATGTGGAATAATTGGGAAGATATGATATACACTGTTAAGTCATCATATAAGTTGTTGCAAGGTTCATAACCTTTAGATAAAAAAAAAAGCAATTCTTTAGGGCTTTTGGAGAGTAAAGGTTATACCATCTGCAAAGTTCTTTGTATGGTAGGCTATTCTAAATGGAGTGTCGACAATGATTAACTTAAGACATAGAGGGGTCTTTTTAAACAATGTTAATTGTGTTATGTGCGGTGAACAGGGCGATACCATAAATCATCTTTTGTTTACCTGTAAAGTGGCTACTAAAATATGGAATATGTGTAACAAATGAACTGGTAACTTGGGGGTAAGCTATAACCAAATTCAAGCACATTTTGAGCATTTTCATCTTTTAGAGCTAAACCTCAAAGGTAATATGTTATGGAAGGGGGTGTGGATTGCGATAGTGTGGACTTTATGGAATCATAGGAACAATATTATCTTTAGGAATGGTATACCAGACCCAAAAGAGATTTTTAGTTTGACCCAAGTGAGGGTATGGGAATGGTTGAAAAATAAAATGACAAATATAAATTTTGTAGTAAAAATATGATGAGAACATGAATAGGTAAAGTCCTGGGATGTGTTGAAACATTGCTCTTAAGGATTTATCCGCAATGTATGCACAAACTCTCCATGGTACAACAGGAACATCTCAGATATATCCTAAGGATAATAGAAACTAGCAAGATAAGCTGCTCTTTAAAATATGAATAACCCATGATTAAAGAAGACATTTATGAAGGGAGAAGAGAACAAAAGAAACCAAGAGAGAAAGACAAGTGAATTGAATTGTGTGTTTTTGGAGAGCACCAAACCACCTTTTTATAAGTGTGAAAGAGGGATGGTGATGGGTTAAAATTGTTAAAATTGATGTGTCTAATATAACCCAACCAAGAAGAGGCGCGAATTGGTTATTTAATCTTTCACTAAATTTAAGGGAACCTTGAATACTATCTTTAATCTTTATAACCCCATTAACTAGTTTTCCAATTCTGTATTTAATGGATTAATTCAAACAATTAGGAAAGGCATAAAAGATGAAAGAAGCAAAAGAACACAACAATTTTTATACTAGTTTGATTCAAGATGAATCTACGTCCAGTCTTCTCCTAAGCAACCTGAGCTTAAGAGGATTCCACTAAATCAATAGAGTTACAAGAACTACAAGAACATCTATATAGTTCAAGACCCTAAAGACTAAGGAGCTTGATCTACAAATCAAGAACTCTCCCTATGTCAACACCCAATTTCGTCTGGTTAAATGCATTTGTTTTGTTAAAAAATAATAAAAAATAATAATAAAATAAAATAAAATAAAAAATATGTTTGTATTGATGGTAGGTTTTTCTAACTTTAATTCTTCCATGATAAAAAAAAAGAAACGAAGAAAAAACAAGAGAAGGAAGAATCTAATTTATTTTTAATTATCACACTCTTTTCATGAGTCCAAATGTTTTGTACATATTTTCACCCCATTGTTTGCTATTTACACTCCATACATAACATGTCAGAAAAGGACGTTTTATAATTTCTTTTTTTGGAAAATGGTGTAATATTAGGAGCAATATTTTTTATAATAATTTGAATAAATATCTTGCATTTACACTTATGTGATGTGTCTCTTTGCATTGCCAACCAAGGAAGGTATTATTTTAATTAGAAGCAAATGTGCCCGATAATAATGCTTTTTAGAAAATGGTACGATTTTAATAATTAGAAGAAAATATTCCTGGTAATACTTAGAATCAATTATATGAATAATATGTTATGATTTGATCACGATCTTTATGTGACGGAAAATATGATTCTAGTAATTACATGCAATATTTCGTTAATAATTATAATTAATACTGTGGATATTGTGCAATGATTTAATTGCTATAATATGTTCCATCAGAACCAATTCTTTACTCATATATTTTATTATAATTAAAGACAAGGATTCGATTCAGTGGTACCCCAAGGTTCCTATATAAGCACAAAACTTCTCGAAAAACCCCTATCCTTCTTTATTACCAAAGCATGCGCAAAAGGGGTCACCTTAAGGTAAATTCTCTTTGCTCCTGATGCTATTTATGATTCTCTTATAATATCAAATGTATGATGGTTTGAACTATTGTATGATTAAATGTGTTTGGGGTTCTCATGTTAGATAATTTTGGGTTTGTCATTGATGAGCTTAACCTTTCTCTTTCCCTCTATTCTTATCTTGATAAATAAAAAGGTTTCTTTCGTATGCTTTAATTATCTCTAAAAAAAAGAAATAATAATAAATAAAAAAATATTTTTTTTTCTTTTATATAAGTTTTGAATGTCATGTCAAGTCTCGGACTTGCTGGATAATCAAAACACTCTTTCATAGGCTTTTAATTCTTTTTTTAAAAATTAGTAATAATAAAAAATAAAAATTATAAAATCATCTTAAATATCATGTTAAATCTCAAATTTGCTTGATAATTAAATCTTTATCATGTAGAATCTCGGGTTCTTTTGATATTAATAATATAATATATATATATATATATTAAAATTTAAAATTTAAAATTTAAAGAAATAAAAATAATATAAAAAACAAATATTTTTATAAAGAACTACGATATCCTTGATTTTTCAAATGGAAACGTAGGATCGAGGTACAATCCTCGTCGAGCCAAAAAAAAAAATATTTTTTTTTAATCTTTATTATTTTTGTATGTGTTTTCTATTTTGTTTGATTTTTTGGGGAACAACAAATATTCTAAACATTAAATTTTATCTTGCGCACTTAATTAAAGAAGGAACAGTCTTAAGACGAATGTTGTGGGGTGCTAATACTTTCTCCACACGTAACCGACTCCCGAATCCAAATTTGGTTTCAGAGACCTTTCTTTTTTAAGGTTTTTCTATAGTTTTCCACAATAAACTATGGTGGCGACTCCTCTGTACCTTTTTAAAAAATTTTCGTCGTTCTGTCGCCATCTCGGTTGCGACACCCTAGATGCAATGCCTCCACTCAATTGCACCTAGACCTTGACTCACATAGTGAATCAACAGTGAACAAAAATATAATTCAAAAGAGAACAAGGAACGAATACACCTAATGAATGTGCAGATGTGAAACTCGATCCTAATGCCAAGGTTGACCATCCAAGATTGAATCCATCATCAATCTTCTTGAATATCCAATTGAATGATCTCCCAAGAAAGCAAGAACTCTACGAATCTCAATCTTAGAAAAATCTCTTCTTGATGCAGTGATGCGTGATTTTTAAATTGATTTCAAATCTGTTTTTAAATCAGAGTTTTGCTGCTGAGATTGGTGGATTAGGGAATTTACTTAATCGATTATCGTGGGTGAATTTTCACTACATCAGTGCAGTGTCTTCTGATAATCCATTAGTTAAATATCCAATCCATTAATAAGTTATGCATTTGACATATTCAATAGATTGACAGTTAATCTATACAGTTCAAGCTTGATTTACATGTAATCCTAGATATGCATCACCTATACAAAAGATAAGTTCAAGACTACGTCTAAAACAGTAAAAGAGTGGTACAAGGACTTTGGACATCATCAAAATCAGCTTTGTTGTATTGAGCAGGCTCCCCCTTTCAACAAAAATCCCATGACTTATGATGAATATCTTGTAACAACTCAACAACGATCATGTTTGTTGTAATGACCAAATCAAAATTGTTGTATCAATAATGACCAAAACGAAACTACTCTAGCTATAATGGCCAAATTACAACTGCATATTTTGCAATAAATAGATTTTACATTTTTCATTTTCTGATTGGTGCTTATGTCCCATTTTGTGTTTAAAGTCCATAAAGTTAGAGAAATTTACGATTTTAATTATTAGAATCAATACCAGAGATATTATGTCAATAATATTATCCCAATATCCCTAATATTATGCCCATGTATTATTTCTCATGTGTGCAACCATCATTATCAATTATTACCTAAATTGTTTATTATATTCAATAATGGCTTTATTATAGAGATTATGATTATACTATATTGTGTTTATATAAACACAATATCTGCAATACAAAAGCACTGCAATATTTCCCCATTTTATCTTTCTTGGTATCAGAGCTCTTAAGCTTGAAAGCTCTTGATCCAATCATGTCTTGTGCAGCCTACACAGATCACAAAAATGACCTACCCACAATTGTTTCTACCAGGTTGGACAAAGATAACTATCTCCTACGGAAGTCACTAGTTCTTCCATTGATAAGTGGTTGCAAACTTTATGGCTACATACTAGGAATAAAAGAATGGCCAGAACCGTTTGTCACTACAGGTGACAAAACTCAGAAAACCAATCCTGACTATGAATAGTGGATAGATATTGGGATAAGAAATTCAATGGCCATTGATATTGCAACACAATTTCTGCACTGTGAAACCTCCATGGAACTTTGGAATGAAGCCCAAAGCCTAGTAGGTGCAAACACAAAATCAAGGACAATCTACCTCAACTCAAAATTTCACAACACTCGCAAAAGAGAAATGAAGATGGATCAATATATTCTCAATATGAAGAACCTTGCTGATAAATTTAAGTTCGCAAAATCACCAATCTTCAACTCAGATTTGAGGATTCAAACACTGAATGGACTGGATGTTGATTACAATCTGGTGGTGGTCAAATTATCTGATTAAATCAACCTTAGTTGGGTTGATCTACAAGCCCAACTATTGGATTTTGAATGTAGAATATAATAGTTGAACATTTTCAATAATTTTTCAATGAATACTTCAACAAACCTTGCAACTAAAATTGATTTCAGAAGCAACAAACCAATGACACAGGGTAATTAGAGGGACTCTAACTTTAGAGGAGGTAGAGGAAGAAGTACATCTAACTTTATCATTATGATAAGTCATACACAGGTTCAAATCATAATGTTGAAAATAGCAAGAGAGAAAATCACAGTGCTTTCATAGCCTCCGCCTACCACAATCAGACCTATGAATGGTACTTTGATAGTGGAGCTAACAATCATGTGACCCATCAAAATGAGAAACTTTAAGATCTCAATGAAAACAATGGTACAACTTCTTCTCTCTTAGTTGGAAATGGTGACAGATTGAAAATATTGGTCTCAGGCACAACCAAATTGAATAACCTCAACTTGCATAATGTTCTATATGTTCCAGAAATAACAAAAAATTTGTTAAGTGTATCTAAGCTAACTGCCGACAATAATGCCCTTGTTGAATTTGATGCAAACTACTGTTATGTGAAGGACAAATTGATAGGGAAAATACTACAAAGAAGGAAACTTAGAGATGGATTATACCAACTTTCAAGTGTCATCTCTCAAGTCAATAAAGATCCATGTGTCTACATGTCGCTAAAGAAGAATTGGCATAGAAAGCTTGGACACCCCAACAATAAAGTCTTAGAAAAGGTGCTGAAGATTTGCAATGTCAAAACATCATCACATGATCAATTTTCATTTTGTGAAACTTGTCAATTTGGAAAACTTCATTTGTTACCATTTAAATCATCTTCCTCTCATGCTAAGGAACCTTTAGAATTGATTCATAGTGATGTATGGGGACCTGCCCCAATTTTATCTCCTCTAATTTTAAGTACTATGTTCTTTTAATTGATGATTACAACAGGTTCACTTGGATTTTTCCTTTGAAACAAAAATAAGAAATAATACATGCTTTCACTCAATTCAAAAGCCTGATTGAAAACCAATTTAATAAGAAGATAAAAGCTCTTCAATGTGAAGGTGGAGGTGAGTTTAAACCTGTCTAAAAAATAGCAATTGAATCGGGAGTTCAATTTCGAATGTCTTGCCTATATACCTCTCAGCAAAATGGTAGAGCTGAAAGGAAACATAGACATATGACTGAACTAAGGCTCACACTTTTGGCACAGGCAAAAATTCCTTTACACTACTGGTGGGAATCTTTCTCTTACTCATTTTATCTCATCAACAGATTGTCTTCATCAGTTAACCCAAATGAAAGTATTTTTTTCATTATTATTTGGAAAGAAACGTGATTATGATGCTCGAAAGTCGTTTGGTTGTGCCTGCTATCCTTGCCTTAAACCATACAATCAACACAAACTTCAATTCCACACTACACAGTGTGTATTCTTGGGATACAACAAATATCACAAGGGTTATAAGTGCCTTAACTCTCATGGCAAAATTTTCATCTTAAGACATGTGGTCTTTAATGAGAATCACTTTCCTTTCCATGATGGCTTTATTGACACAAGAAATTCATTAAAAACACCGATTGAAACAATCCCTATGGTTCTTCCTTCTTGTACTGCAAGTACCACTACAAGCCACACAATTGACTCAACTCACATGGAGGTGAATCATAAAAAAGGTGACTTAGTTTCCAATTAAGAGCAACCAACTCTCGGTGACTTAACTATCAATGATGATCAATCAACGCTCAATGATATCTCTATTCATGTAGATGAGGCAACCTCACATGTAAATGACACAGTAGAAGAAAATAACTAACAGACTCAGCAAGATAACACGCACTAGATGCAAACCAAAAGCAAGACAGGGACCTACAAGCTAAAACTTCCCTATATAGGGCTGTTAGAAATAGACACAAAAGACAAGGAACCAAAAAATGTTAATGAAGCTCTACTCGGTCTAAAATGGAAAGCAGCCATGTGTGCAGAATTTAAAGCTCTAGCATCTAATCATACTTGGACTTTGGTACCATTTCAGGGGCAAAATAACATCATAGACTCCAAGTGGGTCTTTAAAACTAAATACAAGGCAGATGGCTCAATTGAATGAAGGAAAGAAAGATTGGTTGCCAAAGGTTTTCAACAAACTGCGGGTCTCGACTATGATGAAACCTTCAGTCTAGTGGTAGAGTCTAGCACAGTAAGAATTGTCTTATCCATTGCAGTACATTTAAACTGGGATGTTAGGCAATTAGACATAAATAATGCATTATTGAATGGCAATCTCAAAGAAAATGTGTTCATGCATCAACTTGAAGGATATACAGATTCAACCAAGCATGACCACATATGCAAATTAAACAAGGCAATTTATAGACCGAAGCAAGCCCCAAGGGCTTGGTATGACAAGTTGAAAGACACTTTATTAAGATGGAGCTTTCAAAACACCAAAAGTTATTCGTCACTATTTGTTCTTAGAGAAAATGATCATATCATACTCCTTCTCATATATGTTGATGACATAATAATTACAGGGAGCAACAATAAGTCTTTAGAGACTTTCATTAGTCAATTAAACATTGCTTTCTCTCTCAAAGACATTGGCCTTCTACACTACTTCTTGGGAATTGAAGTACATAGAGATGTTGGTGGAATGTACCTTAAACAAACAAAGTACATTAGAGATCTACTCAAGAAGTTTAATATGGAAAAAGCTTCATCTTGCCCTACACCAACGGTAACAGGGAAAACAATTCATTGCTAAAGGAGAATTTATTGTTAACCCTACACTACATAGATAGGCCATAGGTGCATTACAATATCTGGCCAAAACTCGACCAAACATAACATTTTCTATCAACAAACTTAGCCAATATATGAGTTCCCCAACTATAGATCATTGGCAAGGAATAACAAGAATACTAAGATATCTCCATGGCACAACAAATTTTTGTCTTCATATCAAACCCTCAACCGATCTTGATATAGCTAGATTCTCTTATGCAGATTGGGCCACTAGCATAGATGATAGGAAATCCATAATAAGGCAATGTGTTTTCCTTGGAGAGACATTGATCTTGTGGGCCTCAAGAAAACAAAAAAGTGGTGTTACGGTCAAGTACTGAGTCAGAATACATAGCTTTAGCTGACATAGTAGCAAAAGTAACTTGGATCAGATCATTTCTAGATGAGCTGAAATTTCCTATGCCTAGAAAGTTGGTTTTCTGGTGTGATAACTTAAGTGCTAAGGCACTAGCATCCAATCTAGTGATGCATGCTCGGTCTAAACATATTGAGATAGATGTTCATTACATTTGTGATCAAGTGCTTCAGAATCAAATCACAATAGCCTATGTACCCATAACAGATCAAATTGCATATTTTTTAACCAAACCTCTCTCACACACAAGGTTCAACATTTTGAGAGACAAACTTGTGATGACTGAGTCACCTCAGTTTGAGAGAGGGAGTTAGAGAAAGTTATTATTCTAATTATTAGAATCAATACCAGAGATATTATGTCAATAATATTATCCCAATATCCCTTATATTATGCCCGTGTATTATTTCTCATGTGTGCAACCATCATTATCAATTATTACCTATATTGTTTATTATATTCAATGATGGCTATTATAGAGATTATGATTGTAATGTATTGTGTTTATATAAACGCAACATCTACAATACAAAAGCACTACAATATTTCCCCAATTTTATCTTTCTCATAGCTTAGAAACCCTTTATCATTTTTGGTTTACTGTGCTAGGGGCAATAATAGGGTACCTGTATAGGGTTTTCTAACTTATAACCTAGACTTTATTGTATAGAGTGCTTGCTTTTTCCTTGCAGATGTGGTCTTCAGCTCTCTATATATGAATTAATCACTCTATTTTATGTTTTTGATGAGCTCTTTATAGAGTAGGTGTAGAGAGAGGTCTACCTGGGAATTCATTGGAACCACTTTCTTCACTTGCATGTTCAATATGCGAGAGGAGTGGTTGTAACTTGTGACAGGTAGATATTTTATGTTTGAGGGCTGAGTAGAACATAAATGAGTAAAAGAATACCTTTATGTACTCACCTTACCTATATGTATAGGATATATAGTATTCATAACTCTTTGTGAAAATTTACAAGAAGATGAAAATGATCCTTGTAGCTACGACTATATACTTTAGTTGTTGGTTTTATAATTGATAAACTTTTTTTTTTATATAAAAGGGTTAAAGCACTCCAAGTACTTTATTATTAATATATTGTTTATTTGTCTGTAAAAAAAACAATTATAGCTTAAATTTTTATATTGGTGTATTTAGTGATTATTAATTTGATGATTAAAAATTTGTGATATTATTAATTTGATTAATTATACATGCATTGCATTGACTATGAAAAAGAGTTATGAGATTGTTTGGGAAAATACATTGAGATGATGCTTTTGGCGTTCCATGGTTCTTTGTTTTATACATATTTAAATTTCAAATTTTGTTTAAATAAACAGTCAAAAGATTTAAATCCTTTGAACAATGCATAGATATGATACATGTATCAAATACGACACGATATGATATGATACATCAATACGTTTTTTAAAATATTAAGATATGATATGTTATATATACATATTGAAAAATATACAATAATTTTTTAAATCATAATAAAAATATGATTGTTATATATAATTGGTATTGTGTGAATCCAAATTAAAATCATATGTATTAAAATTATTAACTATGTAAACACATACGCTTTCGCACATGTGTGTACGCATCTTTATATATAATCTTTATATATAATAATTAAGTTATAGATGAAATGATTATCTATTTTGTGAATTAAGTATTGAAAAGACAAATCCTTCTACTTTACTCATGATTTAAGTTATATGTACTAAAATATCAATTGGTGAGAATTTTTTATTGTTAAAATAAATTTCTTAATAAAATAATATAGGTTTAATAGTTTTTTTTTCTCAATTTTGTGATATTATTAATGTGTTTTTCTAATTTTTTTATCTTAATTAATGTAACATCCAAAAAAAACTATAATAAAATTCAATACAATAATTTTATTAAAAATGTATTATATTGTAAATATTTTTAAATTATTATTATTAGAAATAATAATGTATTTAATATCATGAATTGTGAATACATAACTCTTATAAATATATATAGAAAATTAAAACTAATTAACTAATAAAAATATAATAATACTACAAATTATATATAGGCTTAACAAAATATATATATATATATATATATATATATATATATATATATAAACTGTATAAAATAAAATATATAAAAATATACAAGGAAAACTCTTAAAATAATTGGACTAATATTCCAAAGCAAATGGATAAACATAAAATTAAGTAACAAATATATAACAACGTCAGAAAAATTATTATTATATAAAAAAACAAAAAAAAAACAAGGAAATGAAAAAATAATGTAACATTTAATGGGATTCTATCCTTTCATTGTAAAAAGAAAAATCTATGAACGAGGAATTCTTATCAAACTGAAACAACAAAACTAAAGGAAATTGAATTCAATTTAAACTATGTAATGATTACATTTACAAATGAGTAGGATGAAGTAAATGAAATGGGAAGGAGACGGTGGGAACAAACAAAAAGAAGCAGAAGAGAGTAGTGTGAGTGTGAGAAGTAAGAAATAGGAAAAAAAATTATATATCATTAAAGTTTTAATACAATCTTGGTATAATTTCCACAACAACTAAAGTAGGAGAAGGATACATCTATCATTTTATTTTTTCACTTTTATTACCTTTTATTTCTTCATAATAATTACTTTTATTTCTATTTACCTTAAGTGAGGTGTCCCTAACCTCAGTTTAATTCATATTTAGTATCCGCTCTTATTTGTTTATTTTTATTTATATTTATCTCCAATTGAGCATTGGTCCTATTTATTTAATTTATTTTTACTCTAATTTATTTATTTATAGTTATCTCAAGTCATGTATTGGTCCTGTTTATTTATTATATTTATTTTCGTTATGTATTGATCCTATTTATTTATTTATACAATTATATGATTTAATATCAAAATAAAACTTATGATAAATAAAGATTTGATTTTTTGGTTGGAGGTAAAACCTTGAGGATTTAAATGAGTAGTTAGTACACAATATGAGATGTTTCCGAGTTACTTTGTTGGCCTTGATGAGACTCATATCCTGACTAGTTACTACAAAATTAGTCAAAATCTTTATTAATGAAATAAAGATCCAAGTTTTATGGATTTAAATGAGTTTCATTTCATTTTATTTTATTTTATAAAGACATGTTATATTTTCATTAATATTTGTCTCATTTCCCTATTCTATGATTGTGTATAAAAAAAATTATAATCTTATCATAGATGGTTGTTCCTAACATGTCCAACCTATTCTTTGCCGATATAGTAGCAGTATTTCTGGGAAACGCACAACAAACTAGTGCGGTAATAATTAGGTATAGTTTCAAGAAACTGAAAATTCTACTATTACATTTCTAAATGCTCCAAATGCACCGATTATCTTGGAAGGACATATTGGAATCACTTTTTATTTATCCCCGATAGTCCAAATGAATCATATTCATAACATTTTTCCTCCACATGTTTAAAGGTTAACCTACGAAAGAGAAACTATAAATAAATAATACTCCATCCTCTTCTAGTATAGAAAATATAATATGTATCAAATGATGTAAATTTAAGATAACTGTAAGATATATAAATATATGTAATATTTTAATTATGTTATACGTTATTGTAAAATTTTGTGTTAATTTTTTTTTAAGTATAATCTAGAAAATAATAATTAATTTAAAAATAAATAAATAAATTTGTTCCTCACAATTAACATTATATAAGTCCAGAGCCACCACCATGTAGCAGATCGTCATTTATACTATTATGTTTTAAATGTATCAACACTAACACAAGAAAATAAATTATGATAACTTTTTTAACAAAATTAAGAATAATATTGAAAAATAAAAAGAATTTAGAGACCAATTAAATGATTTCGACAAAAATTAAGATCAAATTACTATTAAATTAATAGTCTACATTTATTCGTGGTGAAGAGAGTGAATTAATAATTATTATTGGAAACATCTCCATGTTATTTAAAACTTCTAATGGATAATTTTATCTTAACATATTTACAAAATTAAATTTTATCTAACTATTTTTACTTTTAATCAACAAAATGAGATATCTTCCTTATTGATAATACGAATAATATATATATATATATATATATATATATATATATATATATATATATATATATATATATAATTATAAAAAAAAAAAAAAAAA
>Ga0099822_1007395_pt1 | contig 14205 bp, 7 predicted proteins | sample CowpeawhiteBW_FD_76839 | JGI IMG/M metagenome (GOLD analysis project Ga0099822, IMG submission 76839) | Root nodule microbial communities of legume samples collected from California USA - Cow pea white BW | ecosystem: Host-associated > Plants > Roots > Nodule | place: USA: California | collected...
AAAAAAAAAAAAATATATATATATATATATATATATATATATATATATATATATATATATATATATATATATATATATATATATATATATGTATGTATATATTCCTCATGAACATTGTGCCAATTAACTTTATAGTTTATTATGATGTCAAATAAACCTAAATTATATTAATCGAGAACAAGTATATATGTAAATAAGAGTACTATTTGATCATTTAAATTAAATATATGATAAATAGTATGTACATATTCACATTATTCTCGTTTTTGTATATGTTCCTATTTTAAATTATTGAAATGTTTAGTCTATTAGGTGCACCTATACAATTCATTTTTATTGTTATTTTATTTTATTTTCTTTCTCAATTTTTGTGTTTTTTGGTATCGCTGTAAATTGCAAAAGTACTCTTTTTTTCCTTATGATAATATCTAATTACACTTTTTTTTTTCCTTTATACTTTCGTTCAAATTGGTATTGCATTTTAGGATATATACATTTTTTACGGAACAAACGTGTAAATGTTTCTGATATTTTTTAATATTTTTATTTATTATTTATTTTTTTATCTTATGAAATAGTCTAACTATTAATTTTGAACATTCAATCTTATACACTCATTGTTTACTATATAACCTAAAAGATATATTCTTTCTTTTTTCTTTGTTTTTATTTTCATTTCATTTGAAGAATTTCTTTCGCTGCTCAACTTTTTTACTCTCCATATAAATTTGTTCTATATACACCACATTTTCTCGAGATATTTTATAGTTACCATGTAATTTCAAATATGTGTAGTTGTTTTTTTTATATAACTATTTCTTATATATGTGTAGTTGTTTTTTTTATATAACTATTTCTTATTTATGTAATTGTTATTTAATATTCTATTTTAACATTTATATTATTATAACTTTCTTTTTGAAATTTAACATCGAAGAAAATAAAATGCATGTCTTTTGAAAATTGAATCATTGATAATATAATATTTTCTTTGTATAAACTTTTATTTTTACAAGAAAATTATTTAAGATAATTTATGTCGAAATGAGTTTGAGTATATATATGTTATTTGACAAAGACGAGGACAAGATACAATTTTTTTTTTGAAGAAGTAGACTTTATATTTAATTCAATATTATAAAATTGATTAGTAAGATAACGTTTGTACCTATTTATATACAGTAAATTTGTTTTATCTTTAATTTGTGTGGGATCTTCAACAAACTTGACAAAACAATATGAAGGAAAGGATGGGGTGTGAAATTTCAGTTAAATTATAAGGATATAGTCAAACGCACACCCCTTGTATCCCGTTATGCATTATCCCTTTTATGCTTTATGATGTTGGTGAAAATTTTAAGTGGAAGAGTTTTGCTAGGCAAACTTTTAATTTATAAATATTTTCATATATGGTGAAGAAAACTCTAAAGTCCTCTTGGAGGAACATGTGATGGCAACTCTTCTCTTCTTAATAGTTGGTGGACATGTTGTAACTTCTGAAGAATAATAGAAAGTTGATAGTCAATATTCTGAACTTAATTTAATCCTTATATTGTTGTTTGAAATTTTGGGAGTGGTTTGACATCTGGTGTGCACACACTACTATATTTCTCTTGATCTATGGATCATATAGTTGCATCTAGAGTTTCTAGTTATATTTCGCATCTACGATACTTAGGATTGTGATCATTTGGATTTGTTGGTGATTTTGTTATGTTGTGACTATGATGCTAAGCTTTTGTATTTATATGTACAGGTTATGTATTTTATGTAAAAGGGTTAGAGCATTCTATAAATACTCTCTTTAATCATTATTTATTCTTGTTGGTAAAAAAAAAAACTAATTCGCTAAGAAACAAGACTTCATAATGAATGCTCCATGAAAATCTCTCGTAATAAAAACACAAATCCTATATTAGTCCAAGCCACATAAGAATTAACATACTTTTAACCCAAAATTTCAAGGCATTGAATTTATGGTCTAATGCTTGATGGGTTTTTTTTATTTGAAAGGTTCGTTAGGATGAGATTAGTCCTAATCACATACAGACTGATACCACTTTTAACTCAACATTTCAAGATATATTTAGTTTGTGAATATTTTTTTTTATATAATATTTAACTTTTTTATTTTCATTTGATGTAAAACTTAACGTTACACTTGACTTATTCTGCATAAGCTTTTCGTGGAGTTGGTTAAATTAACACTAATTAGAATTAACTTAGTCTAAAGAATTTGAATTGTGTTTTTTCCCAGAATTTAGGTCAAACTCGACCAAATTCAGTCTTCCATAGATTCGATAATAAATTCTTTATATAGCATAAGATATGAATAACATTAATGTAAGATTAATTACAGATAAACTAACTTAGCTTTAATCGAGGCAATACAAAACTGATGAACACTAAATGCAGTGACAAAATCTAACACTATTTAGTAAAGTCAAGTTGACACTGTGTAGCATTTGTATACAACGTAATGTTTGTTTGATGACTAATTCACTGGAAATATCTATATTTTTATTTAAAAATAAAATTAATTCCACTTGATAGATTAAAATAAATAGTACATACTATACAAAATGCTAGATTTAATCAAGAATTTAAAAATTAAAAATGTGAACTAGTGAGAGACACATTTAATAAACTTTTTTTGTTGTGCGAAAACACATGTTTGTTCTGACCTAATAATGATTAAATTTGAGTAGGTATTAGAAAGTAGAAAGATTGATTGGAGGAATTAGGAAAAAAGATAGAAGCATGAATTGTTTTTGGCATGTTGCCTGTGCTTACTAAGACAAGGCAACAATTAAATGGAAAAACAAATCTTAAGTGTCCCAAAAGAGAATCTATGGTCAGAAGTCTTAGTACAAGGTTTGGAGAAGAGTCCTTTTCCCACAGTTTCATCATCAATTTTTCACTGTTCTTTTGGGGCCAACCTTTCAGACACCAATTTCAAACCCATTTCACTTCTCACCTTTGCGTCTTTCCTTTGGATTATTCTCATCTCTACCAAATATTTAATTGTGTTAAGGTTCATTGCATGCATGGATAATCATTATAATCAAAATACTTTTCGAGGGAATGTTTATTAAAGGGTTAAATATGTTTTTGGTCCTTAACTTTTAGTGAATTTTGGAATTAGTCTATTTTGAAATTTTAGACCAATTTAGTTCTTCATCTTTCGAAATATGTAAATTTAGTCATTTTAATCAAATTTTGTTAGGTTTATTTGATGTTTCGTATACATTTTAAGATTGTATTTGAGTTGTTTATACAATTTGACACATTTTTACTTTAATGTTAAGTCAAATATTATTATGAAATGCACTTAAAATGTCAAATAAATATAACAAAATTTGATTAAAAGGACTAAATCCACATATTTTGAGAGATGAAAGACTAATTGGTCCAAAGTTTCAAAATAAACTAATTTCAAAATTAACTGAGAGTTAAAGGAGAAAAAACATATTTAACCCTAAAAACTATAATCCACTAATTTCAAAGGACGACTTTCAAACATAAAAAGATTTTTTCAGTTGCCTCAAATCACAAAGTTTCTAAACTCTCAATAGAACAGTGGTTTCGGTTCGAAATTGAAAATGTCACGATGATCATTTTATGTTTCATCCGCAATCAAACATTGAATTGTGTCATATTAAAAATTTTCTCAACATTCACCTTGTCTTGTCTAAAAATTGTGTTATTTTTATGCTTTCGAACCTCCCAAGTTATTGCTACCCATAACACTTTTTCAGACTTTATTTTGTTTTTCATTTGGACTAAATAGATAGAAGTGTTGAAAGTGTACACAAGAAAAATTATGATGCACAAAAATAACACTTATTCACTTATTAGATAGATCCCAAACTTACTTATCACAAAGACCTTAAATTGACCTAGATGTGCAACAATTACAAAACAAATTATAAACAAATTATTAGAATTCTCCTCTACTTGCTTACATAAATCATATAAGTTGTTACTCATCCTAACCTGTATATGGGCTAAAATTTTCTTTTGTTGGAATTTTATTGATTAGCACTTTTCAAACAAAATAAATATGTCATCACATTTATAATAGTACCTCGAAATATGATTATAAAAATATAAAATAAATGTTATAAATAATACAATAGTTAGAATAAACAGTGTGATTTAAAGCAAATTTATTTTTCATTACTGTGAATGTATTATGTAACAAGAGTAAAAATAAGACAACATAAGTTCTGTAAAAAAAAAAGTAAAAGTAAGCAAGTGGGCGAAAACAAATATTACAATAAATGAAGTCTTACAATATAAATAAATTTTAAAAAATAGAAAACATATAAAAGTTCGCCTTAAAGTTTCCAAATAGTGTCAACAAAGTTCATGATACTCCATTATTAAGTTTTAGATTGATCGTTAATTAAAATAATAAGAGTTAAATATGTTTTTGGTCCCTCATGTTTCAGCGAAATTTGGAATTAGTCTTTCATTAAAACTTTTGACCAATTTAGTCTTCCATCTTTCAAAATGCGTGAATTTAGTTCTTTTAACCAAATTTTGTTAAGTTTATATGACGTTTCAAGCGCATTTCATGATAGTATTTAAATTATTTACATTGTTTGACACATTTTTTCTTCAATGTTAACTTAAATACTATCATGAGATGTGATAAACTTAATAAAATTTGGTTAAAAGAACTAAATTCACGCATTTTGAAAGATGAAGGACTAAATTGGTATAAAATTTTGATGAGAAACTAATTCCAAAATTCACTAAAACTTGAGGGACCAAAAACATATTTAACCCTTAAAATAATTTATATTGTTGGTGTTTTTTATTTTAAATTTACTTGGATTAGAATCGATAATAATTAAAATTGGAGATTTGTTATTTAAATTTAAACACTTAAATTAAAAATAATTTATCATTCATATTCACGGTAGAATTCATAACATATAAATTAAAATTAATTTAACATAAACTAACTTAAACAAATATTAAAATTATATTATACCAGAATCAAGTTAAATAAATAATAAAATAAATAAAATTAATTTTAGTCTAGTTAATAACTTAAATAAATAAAAATAAGATTAATGTTAGTTAAACTGATACTAATATGTAAGATTAAGAAAAGTATTTTTATTTATTAAAAAATGTTGAAATATACTCCGAGGTGGCTTTGAGTTGATTAAATTGAAGTTGATTGATATCTAATCGAGAGGACTTTATTAACTTTCTAGGTCATGCTAACCCGATATTTAATGAATATCGACTTAATTGATTTACATGTTATATACATGATTTAAAATTAAGTATAAAAATAAATTTATATATTTTAAATTTTATAGAAAAAATTATTTTTTATGTCACTTTAGAATCATTTAAGTCAACTCTAATAAATGTTATATTTTTTTCTAATATAATTGTTTAAAAATTAATTTAATATTTTATCGTGCTTATTTAAAATATATTCCATAAAAATAAGTAAGCTATTTGACTAATAATTTTTTTTTAAACATTATATTAATCTTAATTGATTTGGTTTGTATAGTTGAAGTCTAAATTGTCTAATTTATTAGTCTGAAACACATTTGGACCCACTAACATTGCATTCGAACTTCACATTCTCATCATCGTATATATTTAGACTTATATAGTATTTCTTTAGATGGTAAGAATGACCGTAAGAATATTAAATACACAAATAATAAATAAATAAATAAATAAATAAAATTAGTATCAAATATTTAATAAATTTTATTTTTAAAATTTATTTATTTTAATTAGGTGTCAATTTATTAGATGTTAATTATAAAATAATTAAAATAAATAAAGTCAATTAGCATTATTTAACAAATATTCAACTCCATTATTTTTAATATTTATATTTATTTAAGTTTGTTTTGGTTACACCTAAGTTATATATTTTGAATATGTATTTATTTTTATATTGAATATGGACTTAGATTAAATTTAATCTAGTGATTAAGATTTAAAGATGACAAATCTCTTTACTCATTATTTTCTTCCCTCACTTTTTTGAATAAATCTCAAAACACTCTTCTTCTTATTCACATTAATAAATCTCTTCACACCCATATATTTCACCCACACCCATATGCTTCACCCACATTCATCTCTTTCATCTACATTCATGTTTTTCATCCACTCCACACACATTCCTTACATTTTCCTTTCCTCATCTTCTTCGTCCATACTATTCTCCTCTTCTCCTTCATCCACATCCTTCTCCACATTTTCTTCCCTCATACACATTTCTTTCAAGCAATTTTGGACAGTTTGTTTTACAGTTTCAAGCACCAATAGAGAGTTAAATTGAAAAAAATAAAGAAAATAAATGAATTCCAAGCAATTCTGGACAAAATTGTTACTAGTGCAGCTAAACAGCATAACTGAGGTTTGAGCCATAAAAGCAAACTTTAAGCATTAAACTTGAGGCTAAGTCATGAAGACTCATCCCTAAAGGAGTTATATCAAGAGCTAAAGCACTAGAGCATGAGGCTTGGCCATGAAAGCAAACCCAACTAGGAAAGAAATCTCTAGTTGAAGCCACAAGTAAATTGTTAAGCACTACCCTAGATAGTCTATAAAAGCATAGTTATACCCCTTTTTAGAGAGACTTTTTGGGAGATTTTTAGAGACACTTTTAGGTAGCTTTTTAGACACACTTTCTCTGTACCTATTGTAGATCTTTAGAGAAGAAAAAGAGGCATGACTATCAAAAACATTTCAAAGCTTGTATCCATTATAAGAAGTTAATCCTCTCTTGCGTTTGAGCTAAAATGTAACCTTTTGGAACTCTCTTGAATTGATACTATTTTATTTACCAAAGTATGTTCTTTTTATATGTTTATGAATTAGTTTATGTTTATTGTTGGAGAAACTGATCACTCATTTTATTTCACTAGCTTGGGATTGAGTGGGAACTGGTTCCAAGTTGTGGTCCAACTAATTCTCCTCTTCTTTTTAGATGTTAGGAATAAATCTAAGGCTCTAGCTGGTCATAGAATCTTGATCTTAATGCAATTTATTCATTCAAGTAGACACTAAGGAATCATACTGAAGTTTAATGATCTTAGGCTCTAATAAGTACCAAGAATGGACTTAGAGTTACATTTAAAAGACAACTCTAAGGACATGAATAATTGCATATTTGTAAATAAGGATTGAATAAGTACAAGAGAGGGGCAAAGTGGTGAAATCTAGCTTCAACACATCTTTGGTATATTGAAGTCAACATTTGCTTAAAATTGTTTTATAATACATCCTTATTAGATCAACGTTTTTACACAGCAAATATGTTTTCTTTACTTCCCAAACAATCCAAGTATTGTTTTATTCAAATCAAACCAATTTAGGTTTTGTGTGTTCTCCCAAATTCTTGTGGATACAACACTTATTGTACTACACATTATCCTGTATACTTGCTCGAAAAATTGATTACATTAGAACTAGAGCATCAACAATATGAATGTATTGTATGTGATTTTTTTTAATTTACTATCATAAGTCGACGCTAAACTAAATAAATTTTAAAACAAAAAATGTACTAACGAGGATTTTGTAAACACTAAATTACTTTAACAAAAAAATTAATTTAAAAATATTAATGACTTAGTCTACACCGACTAAAGTTAACCTTAAAGACATATGCTAACAAATTAGTGTCCATAATTTTGGAATTACATATTTGTGTCACACAATACATATACTTACATGCAAACACAAGCATACATACACACACCCACAAACATACAAACACATTCATAAATCCTATATTAAAGGAATGAAAATAAAAATAATATATATTTCATAGATTAACGTTTGAATTTAATTACTTTTTTATTATAACAGTTGATTTTTTAAAATATATAGACAAGCACATTAATTTGAGTTGCACTTAACTAATATCTAATCGCATCACTCAGAGTAGATATTAATAATCAAACTCACTTTGTGAAAGTACAAATACAATTTAATGCTGTTAAATCATGAGCTTCAATTGACTAAGAGAGGTGTAGACTTTATGCATGTCTTAATCTTAAAAAAATTTGCAACATGTTAAATGTCAAATTGCAATTATTTGACCTAGCCCGATTCATTTATAAATTTCAAAATTTTAACCATAAAGTTTTTCATATTTGATTGTTGTAGATTCATTGAACAACATACAAGGATAAAAACCCTACCAACTAGGAGAATCTTGACAAGAAACACATTGAAACCCAGTTATGTTGTTGGTTATTTGTAGCAATGACCTAAAAGTTTTCAATTTTATAATTTCAGTGAAATGTCTGAAAAGAGAACTGTTTGAGAAACAGAAGCAGAAACATCAAAGGGATGGAGATGAAGATGGGAAACTGAACAGAACCGCTTTGTGCAGCTAATTACAGAAACTACAACACGACAAAAAACATAGAATTATGAATGTTTTTCGACAGTTATAAATTATGACTATATGAATATTAAATTTATTTTCATTTGGTTCTTTGTGAGAATAATAATTTTATGAGCCTAATATGTCACTGACATTGGATTTTGGCATATCCAATAATAAAGTGTCAAAAGGAAGCCCAGAATTTGGCTCATCATTCAAAATCGTGACTCAAGTGGGGAATTTCTCAATCAACTGTGGAAAACATTATTCCAAGAATTAATTATATTGACATTGAATTATTATAATTGATTCATGTGATAGTTAATTTTTATATTTGAATATATTAGGCTAAAGGAAATTTGAGATTATTGGTTTCTTTATAACAATCACATATTATTCCAAGGTTATCTGAAGTTCGAGATCTATTTATAATACTTGATTCTTTATTTAAAATAATTATTCTTGGCATAAAATAAGAAAATAAAAAATAGTTAGAAAATGATCTAATGATTTCAAATAATACGTCCTTGATAAAGTTTTTTCACTAAACATGCTTAATAAGGACTTTAGACCCAACTAAAGCTGATTAATAAAATTAAAATTCAACATGAGTTTCCAAAAATAAAAGTATATAGATGTATGAATACTAAGAACCAAAATGAGAAGCATGATAATAGAGCAATAGCATAAATTATCATTACATAAAGGGTTTTTTTTCCTAAAGCATCTCAATTTTTTTTCTATATTATAATTACTTTTTTTTTTACTAAATAACAGCTAATTAATAGTTAAATTCAAAATTTATTTTTCAATATATCTGGTGGAACCGAACAAATGTAAAAAAATAGTTTAAAACCTTACAAAACTTCTTTCGTTATAATATTTATCGTAAAACACTACAACAAAAATCGCTTTAGGCAACAACACAAAATTGTGAGTTAAACAACAAAAATCATGGGCTAAAATTTAAACAACATTTTTTTAGGCGTAGTCTAGGTGAGCGTAGCTGTAGGTTATAACCACGGTTTTCAGTACGACAACAATTTTAAAATCGTTGCTTAAAATCCTCTATAAAGGCAATGGTTTTGATGTACATGTTTTCCAAAACTTGACATTTTCAACATTGTGAGCTCTTGGCGTTTACAGTCTAAAATCAAATAGAGGGAAGAAATTCAAATTTTTATGTTTTTGGAACTAAGTTTTGCATTTTCAGTCGAAAAAGGAGGGAAGAAATATTTCTAAGCTAAAAGTTTTAATTTTTAGTGTATTTTAGACCACATTTTGATGGATTAGGCTACACTTTTTACAAGCAAGATTTATATAAATATTGCTTAAGATAGTTTTTAAGCCACATCTCCAAAAATGTTGCCTTTATTATGTTTAGACCACATTTTACACCCGTGGTCTCGTTTAATGTTGTCTAAAGTCATTTTTGTTGTAGTGAACTATAAGATTTGTATCTACTCATTCTTGTAATTTTATTTTATTTTTAGGTTATATTTAGCTATATGAGGTCTCTTATACACTCTCCTCACAATGTGGTATACAATTGTCGAATGTGAGACTAAATAATAGTGGGTAATTCGATAGTGATATTACAAGAAAATTTTTAAATAATAATCAATTTTAGTGACAAGAAATAATTAGTCATTATAGTAATTAATTTATAAACTTAAAATTATTGATATCTAAAATGATATCTATTATAAAATATTAGAATTGATTTGTAAATTATATATAAATAGATCACTAACACTAGTTTTGACTACCAAATGAATTAGTGTCTAAATTGGTATCTAATTAATTAATGATCTAAGAATTGACTCTACATAATCATAATACTATTTTAAGAACTAAACTTTAAATCAAACTAAATCTCACAAAAATCAGATAGTGAGATAAAATTTGTACCCATTAATTATTTTTAGTCGATGTAAGATATTAGTATCGTATTTTTAAAAATGTTGGAAAAGGAAAAGGCACGTAAGTGTATATAGTTTGTGTGATATTTTGTAGGGTTTTGAATTTGCAAAGATGTGGTCCAAGTTGCAAACTTTTTTTTCCATTGGAAGGTGAGTGTTGACAGAGAAGAATGCAAAGGATGGGCATTGTTTCATTGAAGCAGTGCAAGTCCTCTTTCAGCTCCCAAATCCCCAACTGTGTGGGTCCCACAGTGTGTTCCCACACATCATTTTCCCTCATTAAATCATGGGACCTAGTTTGATTGTTACTATCATGTTGTGTTGATGATGATGCATTATGTGAGAAAGAGGTGTGTGTTGTGGACCCTCCCTTTTTCCTCCTTTCATTTTCCCCCTTTTTCAAGCTTATTATTATATTTCATCACTCAAAAACAACCAAATGCTGTTGAAACACTCATCATTTCATACCTTCTAAACTTTTCAATTCATAGCACGTGGACACACCTTCAAAGTTTATCAGTGGGGGCACCTCATTCATTCATTCATTGCCTTCTGCTTCTTCTGCTTTCTTTCTGCTGTTACTCATCAAAAACATTTATCTTTTGTTGCTGCTATTCTTCTCCTTCCACCATTCAAAGCCCTTCTTTCAGATCATTCTCCATCCCCATTAATCAATCATTCTTAGGGTTTGCCAGGAAAGAAAGAAAAAAGGGTGCTTTCCATTTCTCAATCATTCTGTGTATCACATTCTTCATTCACAAAACTATTATGGGAATCCTTTGACAAAGATACTATTCAAATATTATTCTTCAATTTAAGAAAAATTGGTTTCCGGTATAGAAAATTATATTTTGACTCTATTTTATACTTTTTTAATGTGATTTAGTTTAGATAATTGATTCTTTTAATATTAAAAATTTTCATATTATATGAGAATTTTTTTTGTAATTTTGTTAAAAACATTTATAAGAAAAGATTTTTTCTTGTTATTTTTTTCTAAAAATTTTAATTCGCAGATAATTTTTTTTGGGTAATTATTTTCTACAAAATTATTAAATTTGTAATTATTTACTACAAAATTTGTTGTAAAAAGTGTTTTATACAAAATATTTTGCAAAAATATTAACAGTAATTTCCTGCACAAATTTTTTCAAAACAAAATTTATAAGTATTTTCTAAAAAAAAAAATTCAAAACAAAATTGCCAAGAAATATGAATTTTTTTAAAAGTGTATCAAAAAAATAATGATACATTAAATCTATATTATTCACATTAAACCGTATCTCTAGAAGTAAAAATATTGAAATAAAAAAATAAAAATCATGATATCATTATCTTTTTGTTATAGTCGATTAGATACGATAAATTTCTTTATTAAAAAGTGACTATTAATATTATGTGACCTTTTTAACTTTAAAATTATGCGACATTATTTCTTATAAGAAAAATTCTAAAATAAATGTATTTAATTGGATTAAATTATTTATTAAATGAAGTTACAAAACAAACATAATACAAAATATCAATTGTTACTAAACATAAAAATATATCTGACATAGTAACCACAAACATTACTACGTTATCATCTTCCACACTTGCAATTCATTTACCAATTTAATGTTTATTTAGTTTTATTATTACACAATAATTTAAATAAGATAATATTTCATTTGGTTAACGTTTTGTTTGCAACTCTAAAAAGGGAATGATATATTATATTAACCAAAAATGATGAATAATTATACTTTTTTATGTTGGAATAACTATTTTTTTATTATAATTTTTGTCATATAATTTTTTTTAATTACATTTTATTATCATAAAAAATGTAGTATATACCCGAATGATTTACCTTTAAAACTTGATAAATAAAAATGACATTTTTATATTACAACAATATTCTGAAAAGGAAATAATAAGATTATAGTTTATGCTAGAAATATGACCAGCCCAAATTATAGAAAATCATGGGCTACTCCTTTTTGTTCATTGAACATTCCCTTTTCTATATTTTAATTTATTTCCTAGCCCAAAAGACAAAACACAGACACATAAAATATATACATTGTTAATTTCCATTGTTTTACATAAAAAAAAAACATTACATTGTTAATTTAAAAAAGAAAACAAAATTACACTAAACATATAGTTTCCTAAAATTATAAAACTTTTTCAAATTTTTTCACTTCTAGACTATTCTCCTTAATTATATTTAAAAGACTACACTTATACTTCTTAGATATTATACCAATTCTTCTTAATTGCATAAAAAACATTACATTATATTATCCTATACAAGAGATTAGTTCAAATGTAAAAAAAAAATGAAGAATTTGTATAATTTTACAAAATTTTAAAAATGGTTAGTGTAATTTGATAAAACAAAAGAAGAAACTTAATTTAGATACATTAGATTTAATTTGCCCTTGTGTTTTGTATTTCTTTTTTTAATAAATAATGATATTAAAAAATAAATTTCAAGTTTAAATCAACCTATAAATAAAATTAAATTAATATTCATTTATATTCTATAAATCTGATTTATCTTTAATTCATGTATAATTTCTAACAAATAAATAAACTTTGGAATGTAAATATAACAAAAATAACAAAGTTGATAATAATCTCTATGAATTTTATAAAAAATATCTTACATAGTCTTTTTTTCAAAATTTTATATGAAATCGTAACTCATGTTTGATTTTACATGATCTTGCATGGCTCCAAATAGAAGTTGTGGTTGGGGATTAAGGAGGATGTGACAAGTTTTGGTCCATCGTCAATCAATCATAGTTCATTTTGGTGTTTTTATAATGTAAAAGTATTTAATCATCGATAAATTAATATGAATAAATATTTATTAGTTAAATGTATTAAATTATATGACGTCGAATTTAAATTCTCTGTTGAGATTTGTTGTGTTATTTTTTTTACTGTATCTTCATAATATATTGATTATTATTAATTTTGATGTTTTAAAATATATTAAATCTTTATTAGTTAAACATGATGTCTCATTAATCATAACTCTATTAACAATGACAAAGACATCAATCATACATGTTCATAAGATGGATGATTGGATGGACCCATGCATGCATGCCATCAACATCTTTTGAATTGATTATTGATTAATTTACATCTTCTACTACTTTCTCACATAAACATAGTGGTATCTTATTTTGGAAGCATTAAATTTTTCTCCCTAACTTTGTAGTGAGGGGGCTACACACTATGAGAAGTTAAAGTTGAAAAATTTAGCCATATATCAAAGGTCTTATAGCTAAGTTGAGATTGGTCATATCAACCCTATAAATGAGTTGAAGGTACTCATACACATTATAAACATTTTTCAAAACTTGATAAATATTTAGGCCTAAAATCTATAGAAAAAAAAATCAAATTATTATTTGATAATATTAGAGTAAAAAAATATTTTGAATAATTGTTTCACTTTTATTAGAGTGTGTAATTTATTTTATTTTTTTTCAAACTATTACACTTACCTTTGGGGTCACGTCACTCAACAAATCCATGATTTTTATGTGTGGACATGATTAGGTAAACTATCTTTTGAACTGATATGGATGAGACATAAAACTAAAGCCATTAAATATTTTGACTAGATATAATTTAGCACATTAAACATGATCATTTTTTCAGATGTTTCAGTTATAGGAAATGAAAGATATCATTTTTTTTCTACAATTTATTTCCAAAAGTCGGCAAATTTTCTTGTCATCATAGAAAGAGACTATTGTTTGAGTTAGGCTTAAATATATACCTTAATATTTTGCAACGTATACAGCTTTTTTTTAATCATTTGAATTTTATTTAATTACTATATATATATATATATATATATATATATATATATATATATATATACTATTT
>Ga0099822_1007396_pt1 | contig 14204 bp, 4 predicted proteins | sample CowpeawhiteBW_FD_76839 | JGI IMG/M metagenome (GOLD analysis project Ga0099822, IMG submission 76839) | Root nodule microbial communities of legume samples collected from California USA - Cow pea white BW | ecosystem: Host-associated > Plants > Roots > Nodule | place: USA: California | collected...
TTTAAATAAAGTTTAATGTAAAATATAAATTTAAATAAATTAAATATTGTTAAAAATATGTAATAGAAATATCACTTGTAATAAAAGTATCATCATTACATTTATATAAAAATTAAATTTGGTTTAAATTTGGAGCACATGAAATTAAAAATTTTAAAAAAAATTTGAGACTGAAATCAAATCAAATTAACAAATATGAGGACCAAATTGCGATTCATACAATAATTTGATACGTGTCACCATATTAGATTGACACGTGGCACACTACATACGTGGCACGTGGCATAAATATTTTTTAAAAAAATTTTAAAAATTTTAAAAAAAATTCAAAAATTCAAAAAATAAAATAAAATAAAATCAAAAAAACGAGAAACTGACACGTGACACCTACTTAACAATGTTAGTTCTACACTAACGAAAATGACCTAATTAATACTAATTTACAAAATTGAGGACCTAATTGACTAATAAAAATATGAGGACCAAATTGAGATTTTGGTACAAAAACAAAGACCAACGGAGTATTTTAACCATAAAACAGCTGTGCCTTAATTTCTTCATGGCTTCGTGATTGGTCCCCTTCTAAATGAAAAATTTTCTCTGAAAGTGGTTGTTGTTGTTGGTTGAATTTGATTGGTTGAAGTAATCTGACTTGGTTGAGGTACTTGAGTCTGTTAGCATGAAGAATTTTGGGTTGGATGGGTAGGGTGACTTAGCTGCTAATTTGTTGCTGCTAATTTGTTGCTGCTGGCACAACTGGTTCAGATGGAGTAATCTGACTTTGCTGACCACCACTCATATCAGTTGGCTAAGTAGGTTGAGTAGGTTAACTTGGTTGAAGTGAATCAGTTGGCTGATTTGCTTGAGTTTGTTCAGTAGGTGTTGTTCCTTCTTGTGTAGCTATTGGAGTTGGTTGCTACTCTGTTGGAGGTGCCTGGGGACAAGTATTTCTTTTGTGTCCAAGTGCTCTGCAAATCGCACATCTTTTATGTGTTCCACCTTGCCTCACTTGCATGTCATCCTTCCTCAGCTCCCATGACTCCAACCTTCGTTTCTTTTTTGGTCTTCCAGGCATCACTCATTTAGCAGGAGGTAACACATCATCATAAGACGTCATTTCCCACAGATGAACTCCATTCACAGGATATATCATTGACAAATAGGTCTCTTCGTATGTTGACTTTAAAAACTAGTGTGGGAGATAATCCTCTGCATTCAAATTCAAAAATCGGATAGCACTCAGTGCGTGACAGTAAGGAATTGTTGTTATGGTCCATTTCCTACAACTACATTCTTGTTTGTCTAAATCCACCACAAATTTCTCCCCAATCATAGAAGCATGGTTGACCTCAAATAGTTGTTGTCCAGACCAACTACAATGAATACAAAATATAATTAAATAAAAGCCACAACAGATTCAAATTTAATCAAACAACATTGCAATTACTTCCATCAAATATGATTACCTTGGTAACCAATATTTGGTCTTGTCTGCTTCCTTCTCTAGTCTGTCTTTAATTTTTGGGCAAATAGAACCATGAAATGCATTTACCTTCTTTCTATTGGAAGCCCATCTCTGCATCAGATACATTCGAATTTCTTCCATCATGGTTATGATGGGTTTACTCCTGGAATCCACTATTGTGCTATTGAAACCCTCAAACATGTTGTTGACAACAGTGTTAGATGTTGGCCTTGATGTAAATCTGGACCTGGACCAGAATCTACTTGCAGACAAAAAAACTGTTTAAATTAAAAGTAGTTTACACCAGGCATTTGTATCAGATGGTTACATAAAAAGCCTTGGGGGAATTTGTATCAAATGCTTAAAAGCATCAACATTCAACTCTTTAATGTCCCTCATCACAGTCTCCCATGCTTGAGGGTGTGTGGCATATACTGCTTTCCACAATAGACACTTTAGATTTTTGCCTGAGAATTTTTTCCTAAAATTGGAGTATATATGACGTACACAGAATCTTTGATCCACACCAGGCAACAATTCTTGCAATGCTGGAAGCAGTCCCTGTAATTTTGAGTGCATAACAAGTGATTTGTCAAATAATTAGGACTCACAATTAATCACAATCTAAAAAATTTTAACTTTCTGCCATTGTGCACACCATAAGTTCTAATAGCCTTAGTGAATTCTTCATTCTCAGCAAAGTACGTCCCAACTTCCCAATTATAGTCTTCCATACTTTTGGTCATGGAGAATATTCCAAAGTTACCATATCTATCTCTATGGTCATCACTTGTATCACTATATTCACAACTATCTAATGTCTCAGACTCCCATTCACTATCAGACAACCCCCTATCAAACACATTTTTACCCTTTGGGTTTGTTCTAGACGAACCACTTGCTCCTTCAATTGTAACATCATAGAGATCATCCTCCAATTCCTCGGTTTCAATTCTAACATCATACAACTCATCCTCACCCATTACTTCCTCTTCAAAATCAGTCCCACTCCTCACCTCATAGTCATCATCACCCTCATAGTCTGTTTCCTCACCCTCCCTAACATCTTCGTCATCAACCTCAACCTTCACGTCTATATCAGGTTGTTCAGCTGCTTTAACCTCCACTTCACCCTTATCCTCACTTGCACCACCCATCACAACAGATTCTTCATCAGGCTCACCCTTCATTTCACCCTCACCCTCACCTGCACCATCCACTTCAACTTCCACCTCAACCCCACCCATGACTACAAATTCTTCATCAGCCTGAACCTTTACCTCCACATCACCCTCACCCTTATCTACACCACCTACAACAACTTCCACCTCAACCCCACCCATGACTTCCTCTTCTTCATCAACTGTAGCCTCCATATGACCTTCACCCTCACCCTGACCTACAACATCCACACCAACTTCCACCTCAACCCCACCGACCACAGTAGGTTCTTCATCAGCCTCACTCTCCACATCAACCTCACCTTCAACTGCACCATCCACACCAAGTTCTGCCTCACTCCCACCCTCTATCATATGTACTACTATAGGTTCATAGACGAAGTGCACCACATAAAGGTGCACTTGACCAATTAGTGTGGCGATGTTGACCATGTGACATGCACCTCTATCATCGGTCAGCAATTCCAGCCTTCCATCCAATACAACATCTCCACCTACTGAATACCACAATTCTTTGGCATTCACGTAACCCATTTCCATCAAAATTGACATTATCTCAAAGTAACTCCATCTGTTTGGGTCACATGATAAAATACTACTCTCTCCAATGTATTTCAGTGACCCATCATTTACAAACCTTCCCCTATGGTGAAAAACCACTTCGAAATTTTCGTCCATCTCAACTACTATATTCCTATCTACATATCCCTGTCACATATGAAAATGCCTAAACTATCAAACACAAATTACAAACCATACCACCAACACACCAAGACAACGACAAAATGAACAAAGAGGGACCACACAGTAAACTCAACACTGTGACCGTCACATATAGTGGGGGACCAAATGAATAAAGTAATCTGACTGCACCACATTACAAATAAGAAAAGCAAAACAATGAAAGTACAAAAAACATCAAACACATTGAACAAAACCCAAAAAATTATCACAATCTCAAATAAACCAAAAAAACCCTAAAATGAGCAACAAAACCAATCACAGTTAGGAACACATACCTTTCTCCCACCACTCAACCCACGTCGCTCTCAATGATGCCTTCGATAATCCACTAAATGGCAGTGAAAGCCTGCAAGTCGATTCGCGTACGCGTCGTCTTCTCCTCTCTATCTCTGTTCTCCGAACTCGAAAAAAACTTTACCAAATTTCGTATTTCATTTTTCACTTCTATAATTAACGTAAAAAAGCTATCAATATCCACATCAGTAATTGTATGATGACCATATGTTCTAAAATTGCTTCTAAGACCAACTTAAATCAGTCAATGTTAACCATTATAACGACGTCTAAATAATTGGACTCAATTGATGCACATAAATGTATTTGGATACGCAATTGATACTTTTTTAAAACCGGGTACCAATTTGACACACTAGCACCAAACTGGGTACCTTACAAGTAATTAAACCTTTAGAATGCAATTGAAATGAGAAATATTAATTGTTACAATTTAGTATCATCTATAAACCACTTTGAAATGAATTTGAGAAGATAAAAGTGCAACAAACCAAATTGTACAGTGAAACAAGTCAAGATCTCACAACCAAGAAGCATATGATGTTGGGCTACCCATTTTCCTAAACTGCACACTTTTTGTAACATGAAAGTTCCAACTTCGTTAACTGTTGATCGAGCTGAATCGATAACACATAAGCGGGGAAATGAATAATATGGCCACTTATTTGAAGCAGTAAGGCACGAATGATGCCTTCGACTTGTAAAGAAAGGTGATTATGTACCAAGTCGCACAAGTAGTAACCAGTAAGATCGAGATATCGTTTCTCAAGATACTCGTGTATACTAAATAATCGTGCAATTAATAACTAATTTAAAATAAAAAATGATTCCATAATTTTGAGTTTCATGTATGAAAGTAATTTTGTACATAATTGACTAAAGATGAATTTTGGAAGTTAAAGGCACTTAGTGAATGGAAATGATTAGAAATTATATGAATTGATATTGTTGGGGTTAAAATTTACCTACTTCGCTCTCATGCAGATACAAATTCACATCCACTACATTAATATGCTAATTTCAACCCACAAATCGACTCAAACCCGAATTCCTTAATGGAATGAGCCTAAATTTCCTTATTAAGAGTCAATCCCTTTAACTCTTAATAAGCAAATCCGCTTTATGCACTAGGGTTTAAGACAATCAATGGGTCAAGTCCCATCCTAGATACAAGCTTCATTAAGTTCTCTTGTTCCAATTCAAGGTTTCAAAAGATAATTCCACACCCAATGAACCAAATATCATGCAATGGATGACCAAATCAATGCAAGCATTAAGTGAAGAAACAAGAAGACTAACATTTAATGAAAGAGGCATATATATATATATATATATATATACAATAAAAACATTTTTATTTACACAAGAGTTTAGCAGCTATATCTAACCCAAAAAAAAATGGGTTTAGCTCTTCATTGTCATGGAGTGCTCAAGCTTACAAATGGAAGAATGGAAGAGAAAGGAGCTACAAAGAAGAAGAAGGATTTGTTCCCACAAGCCCTAGCAGACCTCAAAGCTCTCCAAAATGTGTTCTTTTGCACCTCTCACGTCCAAAGATGCCTCCTCCTCGAGAATAAAGAAGAAATAGGTTAAATTTTGCCACATCACCATAGATGTCGCTTAGCATTGTCTCTACACCGCTCAACGTCCAAAATTTGCGAGCCAATCAGCGCTTCGGCTGGCTTCTAGCGCTCAACGCCCAAAAATGCAAACCAAATGGCGCTGAGCGTCCAAAAATACGAATCACCTGGCGCTCAACGCTGATTCTAGCACTCAACATTGGAATTTGCTAGACGATTGGTGTTAAGCCTTGACTTTCTGGCGCTCAACGCTTAATGTAGGGTTCTGATCTTTAATTCTGGTTTTTTTTTCTTCTTTCTTCTTTGGTTGATAACTTCTTTGACTTGAGACAAAAGCTTCCTATCATTAAATTGGAAAAAAAATGGAGATTAGTGGTATAATTATATCTATGTAACCTATATTGTATTTATTCACAAAAGCAAAGTAAAAGTGAGGATTAAGTGGGTTAAAAACTTAAAAGGAGTTGATTCTATTAGCAAAAGATAGACAAGATAATGGTAAAAATCTACATTATCAATGATTGAGCGATGATGATGGGTCATCCTTGGGGTTTGGAAGGTTAGGGGTCACCACATCGGAAATATGTGTGTTATCACTGTCATCAACATCAGATAATAGTAACATGAAATTCATATTAGGACATTTGTGAGTCCAAGAGTACTTCTCATCACAAGTGAAGCAAGGCCTTTCTTTGCAATGAATTTACATCTCAATCGACAACATACGTTTGATTGGAGGTAACAATTTGATGTGAGGCATAGGAAGTAAGCCTAACGATGGAGAACCTACAGGGTTATGGGTTTTGAGCACAAGAAACGATAGTGTAGAAGAAGAGAATGACCTTATTGGGGGTAGCGACAACTTTAGATGAACTAGAAGGAAGTCCCAAACTAACCTTTTCATCAAATAGGTGGGCCAATGTTGCAACACGTAACAATGACGTTGAAGTTTAGGTGATGACCTCACGAAGGATTGGGTCACACAATCCACTAACAAAGCAATCTAACAAGGTTGCATCACTAAGTCCATCTACTCGGTTGGCAAGAGTCACAAAGAGAGTGTAATAATCAGCAACAAATCCATCCTAAGATAGCTTGAACAATTAGGCTTGAGGGCTATCAAATTGAGAAGGCCCAAATTTTTCCTCCACAGCACAAGCAAGCTCGATCCGTGTAGGGATTTGGTTTACTTTGTGTAACATCTGGAACCATGGCACAACAAAACCTTCAAAATGAACAGATGCAATGAGGAGTTGTTGTGAATCAGGGGTGTCATAATAGGCAAAGAATTGCTCGGCACAAAACAACCAATTAACAGGATCAGAGTCATCAAATCTTGGAAAGTCCAATTTCACGTGACGTAATAGAGGTAATGAATGTGGATCTCCGATTGACGGAGGAAGGGAGAGGTGATTAATAGCTCGAGTTAGAGTATCATGAGTGCGTTGGATAGAAGACATCATCATCTCCACTTGATCCAAATGTTGTTGGGTTTCCTTGTTCGGGTCATCAAGGATAGTGATACTATCAGAGGCCCAGTTGATTTCCGCAACCAACTCCTTCAGTCTTGTGTTTTCCGCCATCAGAGAGCAATGAAAGCACCAAGGAATGTTTCCTACACAAACCATAATACAGTAATAGAAAAAAAATAGGAGCAATTGAAATTTTTGATGTATTTCCAAAAGAGATAGACTAAGCACACTGTGAGTACAATAGAAATTAGAGAAAGAAGAAAACATTAGAGAGAGAAATTCATGACTACTTCCTTATTCTTTTTCTCCTTCCTTTTACATACATATACCCCTTAGTCCCTAAAATGTGTTGGTTTGTTTGCAATTCTATTGCTTTTCCTAACAACTTTCTCTCCACTCTTCATATTTCTCCTATCCATGGTCATGCGTCCCGCTGAATTTTCCCCTACGTCATTACTCACCACAATTAACAAAGTGACATCTCAAGCAAGCTGTGATGCATCTCCTCAATGTTGACGGTGGCTCGTGGTTTGAAGTTGTGAGTTGCATTTTTTGTGGCAGAAAACAAGCTTATCAATGAACCAAAGCAGATGGCAATGTGATGGTGGTTTCCTATTGGCATGTGCACGATGATTTCATTCATTTGAGAGGTAAGCTATATTCTTCGATAACGGTGGTTTCCGAAAAGCAAGACGGCAGAAAGGATTCCAAGATAGATTTTTTCGTGTAGGAGAAAATGAATTCTGGGAAAGCTATTAAAAAAAGAACTTTCTAGAATATTTTTTAGAAACATCATTCTTGTAAAAAATCTAAAAGTTTTATTTGCTAGCCTTTCTCAAAACTCATTTTTTGGATGCTTTTTCTCATACATGAATGAAATTTATTACAAATTTAAACAGTTGGTAGAGACGCTCCAGGTTGACCGGGAGACAACCGCAATCGAAACCAAACAATGTAGGGTTGACCATGTGCGTTTGAGCTGATTAAGAGATGTTTTTGTAATAGTGGGCAATGGAATGTTACAGCTTGAGCTTATGTATTGTATTTGGTTGGGTGCACTATCTTTGCTGATAAAAGTGTGACCTTAGTAAGTGTTTCTTATATGTGTTTCTTTGCTGACTTGCGAGTGATTAGACATTATACATGGGCAACACCGCTTTGACTCACATGTATGGCCAATTGGGAGACCCAAGCTATGCAAAGGCGGAGTAGCTAGGTATTCAACTTTATTTTCGGTTAGTTTTAATGAATGTATTCAATAATTTTAAACTATTATAAATGTTCAAAACATATGCTTTCATAGAGCATTCATTTGGGTGTACATTTGTATGTTGTAGGCATGGATTTATCACCATTTCCCAACTATTGGGTTTGATATATGTTATAACTAATTATATAGAGGATGAGCCTCGATGGAAGAGGTATGAAGTTAAAAGACTGTCAGCCATAGGAATTGTACAAATGCATTTGGATAACCTTTTGCTTTAGTGTGAAATTCACCCCATACGATGAACATAGAGAAGGTCGACCTTTTGAATAGTTATTAGTTTTCTCCATGTATATGAGGTTGGGCTGCTACATTTTTCTAAACGCGTGCTTCACCACTATTGGTAGATGCAGACCATTCCTCGGCATCCATCAGTAGTCATTGATAGGAATACCAATACAACCAAAGTGGATCAATGTTGGGTTCATTTTGATGAGTATGTTGTCCATGATATGGTGTTGGGGGATCATCAATACAATATTAAAGGAATTCAACAGTTTCATTGAACTAGGGTGTGTCTAAAATAAATTTGTAACAACATTGGTGACCTCGTCAAATGTAGCCCAATGAACATACATATCTCGCTCAAGTAACATCATCAATTGTTGCGTTTCAGTCCTATGACCTCAACTTGTTGTTCAATAGGAATATCTAGCATTATAAACTTGCATTATGGTCGTTACATTTTTCTCATTATGCTCCTTCATTATAAGCAAAATAATTTTGGGCTTCATTGAACTCTTTGTCATATTAACAAGTATGGACTTCTCCTTACCGGTTAACCTACCTGCATATGGATGACCTACCAACATACATGCCAAATTGTGATTATAAGAATCACAAATTGATTTCAACATCCATCATTTCACCACAATTTATTGGTTTCCCTACCAACCTAAAAGGACATTCACACTTCCTACTAACTGTATTATTAAGTTTTATGTCCTTCTTGTATCATCTATAAGTACCCCTCCTCTCACAACCTAATAATACGTACGTTCTCCTTCCTCGTTATCCATTTGTTGTATCAGTTCTTAAAATAACAATAACAAAGCCTAAATTATAAGTTACATTTCTTGTCCCCTGCAATAGGTCATCCCTCGAACCAAACACCTACAATATCATAACATAAACTTGTTACTTAATTCAACAATTACAAATTTACAATTACTAAGTAACTTATAATAACCTACTCTGTAAAAAAAAGCATTTACGTAACTTTTTGAGCTAAGTTTATTAATCAATTCATTATCCTCTATATAAAGATCAATTTCACTCGCACGGTCTCCACACCATCAAATATTCCCGTCAACAACACCACAACACCTCAACAACTTCAATCAAAAGCTAACAATTGAGCTCACTCACTCAACCATCAATGGAGCTCCTCCACCACACTTCACGTTTGCTTCCCAAGCAAGTTTCAAATTAATCAACTCCCTCGCACGCAAGCTTCAAATCAAATTAAAGGGCAAGAAAATAATTAAAACATATGATAGGGTGCAAAAAGAAAATACTAGGGTACAGGAAGCAATACCCAAAAACTTACCTATAGGTAGAATTTCTTTTTCTTCCCGCGCCTCTGTAATTTCTAAAATCATCATGACTTCTGAATCTAAATATTTTTAGAGAACAAGTTTTCTAGAATTTTTAAGACATGATTTTAGAGATTTTCAAGACAATTTTAGAATAAAGTTTTTGAAACAAGCTTTTGAGAACAAAATTTATAAAACAAGCTTTTTGTAACATTTATGATAACTTCTAAAACGAGTTTTTTCAAATGAATTTTTTGGAACAAACACATGTGAAATAAATTTCGAAACAAGCTTTCCAAAAATGAATTTTTCTATAATATAAATAATAAAAATCCTAAATATATCTATAAATATTTAAGTAAATATTTAATAAACTTTTAATTCTTTAAAGGAAAATGTAGGCTGACTTATTCGAGGATTACGAGAAAAAAAATAATTACTTAAAAATTTAACATTTAACACTAAATTTATTTTACAAAAAAAATAACATTAAAATTTTATTATACAATTTTATTTTAAATATATTTTGAAATTAATTTTTTAATTGAATTAATTTTTTAAAGAATTCAATTTTAAAATAAAAAAAAATCGTGGATGTCTATAAATACCCTATAACAAAATTTGCAATCATAGTTGATTTTAAAATATCCAACAAATATTAGAACAAATAATGGGACAATGCTTTTCTAGAGGAAACCCACTGTCCCATGCTACCTATTACCATACGAACTCAATAGTAACTTGTATCAACAAACTAGTCAAAACAACATAAAATGAAGTAACAGGGTCAAACACCTCACTCCACTCAATTTTTTTAAGTCTTTTACTCTCTTCACCCCCTCAATTTTTTCCACTTAAACTTTTTAATCTTTTACTTTCTTCACCCCAAAAATTTGTTTAATCCACCTTTCAAATGACTATAATAAAATATCTCATTAACAATTAATTTTATTGACCAATTTAAATATCAATTTATAAAATAAAAATTATTAATTATTAAAATAGTTTTAATTATAAATAAAAATTATTATTCGTTTTTAAAATTTAGTTATCAAAATTTTAACTACCAATAAACATTAGCTATTAAGATTTTTATTATTAAATAAATTAATTTTTAAATTAGTTTCTATTTAATTAATAATCAATTTAGTGACTAATTATAATTTTTTATTCCAAATAGTGATTATTTTAATAATTAATAATTTTTTATTTTGTAAATTGATCATTACAGTAACTAACAAATTTTGGCCACCAAAATTAATAAATTTTGGTAATCAAAATTAATTATTAATGGAATATTTTAATATAGTGAATTTTGAGAAATACCTTTCATAAAAGTGACTTTCGAATTTTATTATTCAAAACTTTTTCAAAACAAACTTTCTAGAATTTCAGGAATAAGATTTCGGAAAAAGAGTTTCTAGAAAAAAAAATTCCAATAAAAGATTTTTGGAATGCATATAACTCCTTCCGGAATGAGTTTTCAATAACATCCTCACTCACATGAAATGTTTCGAAAAGAATTTTCTGAAACGTGCTTTTTCTTTTCTATTTCTTATGCAGCAGTGGTGAATGATGGAAGTGACAGTGGACGAAGCCCATAACCTTCTTCACCCCTGGCCCAAACAAGAGACTAGTAAGCTTTACTTGCACAACTCACTAGTCACTTCTATTATATGGATTTTTTTTTTAATTTAAATAAATATAAAAAGAAATGAAGAAAAAAAAATTAAAATTATGAAGATATGTATATAACTAACTAAGTAAACATAAATGTATAGAATTTAGAAATGTATATAACCTATGAAATTAAGATGCATATTTGAATAAATGTATTAAAAGAATAAAAACTAAATAAAATAATAAATGGAAGTGAAGATGTCCCCCCAAGTAATTGAAAGAGTAACCCTAACATAACTAGTTCAAATATATGGCTGAATGATACATAGAAGGACACAAGTGGGAACTCACACAACAAAAGTTCAAACCAACATAACCCCCAAGCTTAGATCTCATGACCCAAACAAATCCAAAATAAAGAGATCTGAAAAAGACACTATAATTTGTAGGGTCATTGCAAAGAGTGGCATGCCATACCCTTTCAACTTCACAATAACTTCCATGTTTTCTTTTTTCTTCTTACTTTCATCTTCTCCCTGTGTTCCCTTATATTTTAAACTTCTCTATTTTTTTTTTTTTATTGAAATGCAATTTCTTTTGTAATGGGTCATGACTTACCCATCACCCTTCAAACAAAATTTAGCCACCCCTTTAAGTAGTTTTGTTCTTTTCTTTTTATCTTTTTGGGGAATGATGTTTAGTCAGGAATAAGATATTGTAAACAAAACATGTTCAAGAGTTGTTCGATAAAATACTTTTCTTTTCATCGTATTTTAGAATTAAGAACTTTTAGTGTTTAAAGTTTAGAAATTATAATTCTCAAAAATGGTGTAATTTTTCGTAAATTCTTTTAAAGTGTTTTTTTTTTCCTTCTATGAACTAAAGACACTCGTATGTTTTGAAAATAAAGTTTTCAATCATATAATTTTTTTTTTCATACATACTACTTTAAAAATTAATACCATTCAGTACGCTTCTTTAGTACTTGATCATTTGATATATTTTTTTAATTATCATACAAGAATCTTTCTTATTTAAAAAATAATTATTTCTATATAAATAAAAATTATAAAGCTACATTTTTTTAAGTTGGCAAGAGCCTTTAATTCAAATTATTTGTTTAGTACAATCGAAAAACTAATCTTACATAGTTTTCCTTTTTTATTTTTGGAGAAATCAAAACAAAAGTTTCTATAAAAACTTTGTAGATTGATTATTTTAATTTAAATACTTTTTTCAGAAAATTGAAGGGAAATAATGGATTTTGTTAGTAAAAGGTAGAAAATACTAAGTTTTGATGAACTGAGTATTTGTTTAACAATAACCAAACAAGAGTGAATTTAAAATATTATCATCAACAACCCAATTTTCTAGCTTAAAAAAAAAAGCTAAGATACAACCTCGGATAGAAAAATATTTAGAAGACATTTAATGAGAGAAAGATTTTTAAAATTCTCGAAACTTTGATGGTTGAGAGTGACACTTTGTTGTGTTTAGTACACAATTTTAAGTGAGAATTTTTAATGTATAGTGAAAGGTGAATCATATAAATAAAAGAGCTTTTGTGTTTAGCTCAATTTCGGTCTGGAGTTTAAAATGTAAAAAAGTTTAAGAAAACATGTTCCATTAACATTATTCTTGTCCAATACTTAATTAAAAGCTTCCTAAGATGTTTGAGATGGTATTTAATTTAAAAGCTTAGTTTGAAACTTTTGGAATAGATTTGTTTGGTTTAGCGTTGAATCAATTCTCTAACAGAAAAACAACAATTTGACGTGAATTTTTACTCTTTAAACAATTTTAAAAGCCAAACATATATTGATTTAACGTTAGAAAATCAATTTTAATCAAATTTACATTATTTTTTTATGCGAAACTAAACATACACTAAATGTAAAATGATCTATAAACATGATGAAATATAAGTTCATATCCTTTTCCTTTTCATACTTAAAACATCTCAATTGGTCCTAATCTAAAATTTTCAAAGAAATTACCACTATATGAAGACACAAAAGTTTATCTTTTTGAAGGAAGGGTGTACTTGATTAATTTGTTAATCGCTTTACTTCCATTGTTAAAGAAAAAAGTGAGAAGACAATTATAGAACTTCTTATGGGTAGTCGAGGAGGGAGTATAAAAATTGCATGGATGAAGTAGAAAATTGTTTTACAAAAGAGATATACTACATTTTATGTACATTTCAAGGATCTTCAAAACGTATTTTGAGGATGTTGACAATTTTGTATAAATACACATGTTTTTTAATACTCGTTATTACAATAAATGAAGAAGCAATGTCTTTAAACACTATTTCTTTTATATATTTAAACATTATTAAAAAAGGTGGAACACGAAAAATGAAACTTCAGCATCAACTTCTTTTTTCTTTTTTTTTTTTATAGACCGAACTACATTAACTGAATTGATGAACGTAGAAACATGACATCTATTTTATACATTCAGACAAACGATGGTTAATTAGAAAACGACAACGAAACACACTCATCTTCATGCAACCATCAACCGAATATGTTTTCTTACTTCAATTATTAAATTTACAGAATCAAGTTCATATGTTCTTTTAATTTTTATAAATATTAATCAATTTCTCTTAATTTTTTTTTTTAAATAAAAAACAATAATCCTTCATAATTTTCATTTTATTTCAATAGTCTCTATTAAGTAGATTACGTGATTGTGTCACAACAACCACCGCTCAAGCGGTAGTAATATATGTAGATGTACTAGTATTTTTACCCGTGTAACGCACGGGATATCGAATAAAATTAAAAATTACAGTATATTTATTAAATTAATTTGAAATTATAAAAATATAATTAAATTTAATATCAATTTTATTTTATAAAATTCAGTAATAATATTTTAATTGATTTTATAATAAAAATGTATTTAAGTTATTTATATATTTTTAATAAAATGTATTATATATAATTATTTTAAATAATATCTTAAGATTTATATAATTAAAATTAAGAAATCAAATTTAATATCGAATGAAATATTGAGTAAAAAATGTAGAAAA
>Ga0099822_1007401_pt1 | contig 14194 bp, 4 predicted proteins | sample CowpeawhiteBW_FD_76839 | JGI IMG/M metagenome (GOLD analysis project Ga0099822, IMG submission 76839) | Root nodule microbial communities of legume samples collected from California USA - Cow pea white BW | ecosystem: Host-associated > Plants > Roots > Nodule | place: USA: California | collected...
AAAAAAAAAAAAAAAAAATCTCATATCTACACAACAAATTATCTTATATTAAATATTATATTTTATTTATATATATATATATATATATATATATATATATATATATATATATATATATATGTTAGTTTGTTCTTGTTCATGGTCACTAACTACAATGTGTCCTTACACCTTTTTACTCACTTGCAGATTTCTTCTATCTTTGCTTGTCCATGGCTTAACAAAACTTCCAATCTTTATCAAGTTCCTTCAATTTACTTGTCCTAAATCCAAAATAAAAAGAAATGGAACCAACACATCTTTTGTTATCATTTTGACACTTTTATTTATGAATTGAACAATCTATTATATTTTTTTTCTTTTACAAAGAATGAAATTAAATTAAAGAGAACACTTTAAGTATGTTCTAACCCTTATATAAAATAATTATGAACAAAAAGATACTCTGACTTAGTTTCACGTTCTAGTAAACAAAATTTCTTGCCAAAACTTGTATTTTTATGTTAAAGGATTTATATACACTTAAATGAAAACTTTATTATAACGAAATATTTCCTATACACGTGAATAACTTTAAATAGCATACGAAAATAAATATTATATGTAAATAATTCATATATATATATATATATATATATATATATATAATATGATACGATTGCTAGTTATACATAAAAAGATACCTGATTAACAAAAAAAACTTTCAACTATTCAAATTCTTTTTTCTCCTTCTAAATTTGAAACATTTATTGATACTTTTATTTCTTATCTTTCTTATAGGATAATAAAAATAACAACTATTAATGACATAAGAACTAATCAACTAATATCACTTAAGATAATGGATAAAAATGGAAGAGATGCATGTGTAACACACAAAACATAGAACTAGTCAACACCACACCATAAGACGATCTACCCCACTGACACAACAAGATGGACATCAAGTTTATTTAATCTGAATTTTTTATAACTATCGATATTGCCTTATTTAGATTTTTTTTTTTTTGTGTTTGAATTGGCTGAATATTAGATTTAAAATTTATTAAATTTCATGCTGTATTTTTTTGTTTTTAACTTTTCTTTATTTAGCAGGTTTAATGATAACAAAAGAAAATGCATAATAGATTTAATTATTTGAGTTACAGTTTGAAAATAAATAAATTCTTAGGTAATGTGAATTTGAAATAAATCCGTAAAAAATAAAATTGGACGAAATATTTGTAAAAAACACTCCTGAAAAAGTATAGTTGCCAAATTCTTGGAAAACTATAGTAAAGAATTGGATATAATAATTTTTCATCATCCGGCTCGAGCACTAATCAAATTTTTCTTCAATTATATCTATAGAATAAACTAGAAAAAAATGTATGTGTTATCCACACGTATACGAAGATTCTAAATAATAAAAGAAACTTAATATCAAATTCGTAGAAACATCAGTAAATAGTTATCCACACATTTTGTGAATATTTAAAAAAAAAAATACCTGTTGATAATTACTTACTAACAAAATATGTACTGGAATTTTTTTCTTACAATTTGGAAATTATCTGTGACAGAAATTTTGTTTGAAAATATATATTTCTGAAGAATAGTGAACATGACAAATTGATTACAAAATAAAAATCATTTTAAATTATTGAATTAGATAACAAATTATAAATTCATTTTAATCCATTATTTTTATTGAAAAATATTGCATCCATCCATAATAATAACATTTTAAAAAATTAAATTGAATTAAGTTTGAAATTATATTTTGAAAAAAAATTATAAACAAATATAAAAAATGTTTTTTAATTATTTAAAAATTAAAATAAATTTAGTTTTCAAAAATAGACTAGATTATTTTTCATCAGTTGAGTATTAATTGGAAGATCAATTGAATCTTAAAAAGAAAAATAAATCACTGAATATACATAGAGTAATATTAATGAATGTGATCTCATTTATATTTTTAATGTTTTTGTGCATATTAATTAAATATTTTAAAATTTTGGGGATAAATCACACTAATAATATAAATAAATAAATAATTTGTTTCATCACCATAATTATGCTTATATAAGATTTTACCCTTAATCTTTATTTAACTTTTGTGTACTTTGAATATTAAAATGTTGTAATTAAACAGAAGTGATTTGATGTTAAAGATTTTCTTAACACCTGTTAATGATTAATAGGCTTTTTGTATGGTCAACATTTGCCTCAAACATAAGATTGAACACGTAATTCACTCTGCATCTTTATTTTCAATCAAACTAAGCACTTTATTTTCTTGTTAACCAAAGTTGAGAATTTTCACACCTTTAATATTGTTCTTGCTACTTTTTTATTAAAAGTTGGTCGATTTACGTGTATCCTAAACAAAATTCATATCCGATCAACCTACAAAAATTGAAACTAGATTTGAATATTTAGTCGAATTCGATGAATAATTAAATAAATAAAATTAAATAAAATAGGTAATTATGGTTAATTATAAATATTTAATTCAATTTTATTTTATTTTTTAATATTTTAAACTTTATTCTTTGTACATTTTTTTTTAAATTACAAACCTTGTAATTTTTCTTACAAAATTTTTAAATTCTCTTTGTGCAATTTTATGATAAAAATTGCAGATTATCACCTAACACAGAATTATCAAAATATTTAATACATCCAAAGGCTTATTAATTTATGGTAAAAATACTCAAATTAACTTTTCATTTCCATAACATTTTATATAGTAATTGTTCAATGCTTTTCTCTTTTTTATATTAGTTAGTGTGAGATTTTAATTAATATGAAAACCAACACTAACACAGTATATGACTGATCCTTTCTTTTACTAATAACTCAAGTCAAAATCAAAATGATAAAAATATCATACATTTAGAGTTACCAATTTTCAATAAAATGACTTTAGTGTATAAAGTTACCAAATGAGATCTATATCTAAATAAATGTTATTGTGTAAAAGATATATACTGCACCTTTTAGATTCTCAATAAAACTTAACACCTTAATTCTCAAAGTAGATAAGTTTAGATATTTTAATTAATGTGGTGAGATGGATGATGAATGTGATTAAATTTCATTTGTTAGTTGACTAATATGGATGTATTTGTAACACAAACATATTTATTTTGTGTTGTAATCCCTATATAAAAGAAAAAAATTATTTACGTTTAATGTAATAAGTTTATTTGTACTAAATACTAACTAAATAATATATATATATATATAAATGATTTGATTTGATTTATTTAATAACAATATTGGAATTTTTTAAGATCTTCAGTAGATACCATTAATTAGATATCACATTTTAATTTTAGAGTTAAGATTTTGGAAGAAAAGTTGACCAGAATTTAACAACTCATAATTATATCAGGAGAATTTTGAAAGAATAAATCGTTACAATTTAATATTTTATAACACTCAAACTCTTTTTTTTTATATAAAAATAAATAAAAACAGTAATTAGATTTTAGTTGAAACATTATCTCTATCTGAACAGAAAGCTGATGTATCGAGAATATAATTGTTAAGATAATAACATATTGCATACTTGTTTTATTTTCCAAGTATTTTCTTTTAAATAATTGTCTGGAGAGTCATATAATATAAGTGTTTGTATTTCAAGATATTGCATTGAAGATCAAAGGAAGAGTGTTATAGAAATAAGCAATTTTTTTATGGAAAAACATACTGTAAATAATTTATTCTTAAAAGTAATAATGTTGAATATTTACTTAGAGTTAGAATGCGGCCACTGGTTGAAATATCTGTATTTGTCTGATCAAGTGACAAATAACTGTTTTTTTCTCAAAAAAGTATGTGGTTGAATTCTTATATTCATGTTTTGGGCAATATTTTTGTTCTAGTTTTGGAACACTGATTGTTACTGTTTAAAGTACAAGACAGTAGAGATTGAACAAACATATACCTATTTCAAAAAGATATTTTATAATATTCTCATGACATAACAAGCACAGCAATTTCAGCATATAGGAAAAAAATTGATAGAAGATAGAGAGCTTTCTCATAGGCCATTAACATGGGAGACATTATTTAAATTATTTGTTCTTGCTTCTTTTGCCTTCTCTTGCTCACCGAATGGCAAAAAGGCTCTTTTGTTGCTGTTATTGTTATACTATCTTGCATCAATATTCATTCTTCACTTCATCAATGTCCATATTCAGATGCATTCTTGCGACGCCTCTCGTTATGTCCAGCCAAACGTCTTCTACAACTCCTTTTTGATTCATCAAATTCTGATAGCTCATGAAACCTGGAAAATCAAAATATTACTAACTCAACTCATCGGGAATTTTAACAACATCGTATCTTGTTCCAACAAAGTCCTCATTACAAAAGGACATGTTCAAATATGTACATTAACTGATTTGATCTTGATATTTTTTAAATGATCAAGTAAAATTAACAGCTTTTGTGAAAGTATGAAAGGACAATTTTTTTTACAAAATTCAATTTGTATATAAGTTGATTTCATATGTATTTTTTTTTCTTTAATAAACACTTGGAGAGAAAATTATTTAAACTAAACTTTATACAATGACATGTTTGAACCTACATTTTCCCAGAAGTGAAAAGAAATACTATTTTATATGAAATCATTTTTGTGAATTCAAGTAGCTTGAAATTTTAAAAAGGGTGGTTCTTGATTGACATATTTGAAGTTTTCTTTCTTAGTGGATGAATGTGTCATTTATTGATGAGTGTGTGTATTACCCTAAATCATATGCTGAAATCAAAATGATTGATAATTCATATATTGCGTTAAAATCATCCCAATTTTCCATCTTCATGGAAGGACCTCCTATCTGATGGATGAAACAAGATCAGCACTTTTTGTCTTGTCAACTTCATGGATTAAAAACAATGAAACCAAAAATTAAGTGAAACCTTAAGTCAAAATGCTATTCATTCTCTCGACAGAATGGTAAGAACCATTTAGAATGATTCTATGTTATTCTTGAACGCAGACAGTGTCCCTGTTTTAGCACAAACAGTTTCCCGTCAAGAATGTATCATACCTTTGCACAAAATGTTGGGGTAATCGATTTTCGATTTGAACACATTCCATAAAATGCACCTTAATGCATAATAATGTTCAAGAAGAGTCAAGACTATGTTCAGGAGGAGTTAATCTTTTTTCTTAGAACTAAGGCAATACAGTTAGACACTATCAGTGAACGTTTTCCTTAGCTCTATGCTATGTAAGAAATGAAAACAAAAGTGAATGAAATTTAAAGCACAAAACAACCTCAGACACATTTCATATACTGTTTCTTTGGACGCTTGAGCCAAGTATACCCTAAGAGCTTTGTCTCTGGCTAGGGTTGAATGGAAAGGGCAAAGGGTATACATAAACAGTTCTAAAGAAAACTAACTGTTCAAACACAAACTCAGGCACTGTAGCTGGATCCACAGACACAACATGAAGGAACAGTTAAATTGCATAGAAAACATTGATTAAGGTTGTCAACCTACCTACTGCATTGTTGGCAAAACCGTTGATGCTGCTCTGCAATGAGCACCGCAGGAGCCTTGGCATGGTACTCACAAACCTTGTGACGCCTGTGGTAGGGCTTAGCATCACTGAGATCAGCATTACAACCATCAACCTGACACAAAGGTGGCATTGAGCCTCCAGCTTTGGACCCTCTCTTGTTAGTCACCACCCTCTTCTTCCGACCGTCCTCTCCGTACTCACTTCCCTCCTCCTCTTCCTCTTCCTCATCATCATCTTCTTCCTCCTTGTAATTTATTCTCCTTTTTCCCTCACTCCAACTTTCATCCATAACTTGAAGGAGATTTCGGAGAGTAAGAGAGATCGATGATGATGATCTGGCTGGAAAAGGTTACGGAGAAGTCAAGGAGTAGTCCACAACTACTTCATATAAATAGAAAAACTAGAAAGGTAAATAGAATGAGGGAATGAGTGTGGACCACTTAGGGTCTTCATTAATTGATTGCCACCTCCAGGGTAATAGTGAAACAACATTCAATATTTTCTCATCTTACCTTTTGTTTTTTGTTTTTCATAGCCCATTCTCATCTTAGTTGTATTTTACATACATCTTTCTCTCATCCATCACATCTAATACTTTTACCATGTCAGTTTTTTTCTTTTTTTTTTGTCAAATCAGATGAGAATAACCCTTTTTGGTAATTTTTCATTTTTAACTTTAAAAAAATATATATTTTAAAGACAGCATAACTTGTATTTTTTTATTGAATATAAATATTTGTATAGTTTATTTTCGTTTTCGTTCATCGAAACCAGCAAAAAAAAATTCTGCTCTTCTTATTTACATGCATATATTATTTTGACTTTAATCTCTTTCTTTCTTTCTTTTATTTATACTTCTCTTATTTAAATCAAATACAGACAAACCAGTGACCACTACAAGGACCCTAGAGAAGCTTTTCGGTGTGGGACAAGCTAGGAAAATAAAAGATAATAGATGTATGAAGAAAGAAAAGGTAAATATTAATGAGTGAATGTATGAGAAAAATAAATGAGAAGTTACAGAAGCAAACAAAATATATGCATGAATAACAATACATCAGAATATAAGTGATCGTTGTATACAAATAGTTAATTAAAAATAAAGGAGAAAAAGGTGTTTTTACATAACTATAATCACAATCAATGAAACCAATAGATTATTACCAGTCAAAATCATTAGGATTTTTTTTTAATTTTTATATTTACTTTTTATTAATAAACAATATTAAATGGAAGTGTTCTTTCCGCTCACCTTTTTTTAAAAGAAAATAATTTTTTTCCCACTCATTTCTTCTTCTTCTTCTATTATTTTATCTTGGGCTCTTTTATTTTTCTTTTGAATTAAACTGAGATAAAGTGAAAGCTTCCAATTAACTAGGGTGCAAGAAGACATAGTGAAGACTTGGGGGTTTGTGTTGTTTGAAAAGAATTTTATCTAGATAATACATGCTGATAGCCTAGTTAGAGAATCTACATGGACTACATTGATTCCTTTTTATTTTGATAAAAAAAAAAAAAACTCGTTTCCATTTTAAGTGGCTCTCAATCATCCAACCAGATTCTTTTGAGATGTGTTTGGTTAAATATAAAGAAAAAGAAAATGAGAGGATAAAATTAATTTAGATGGTGTGGTGTGCCACAAAGATAATATAATTGATTTTAAAAAATAATCAGACTTATTGTTTTTTTCACCTATTATGTTTTTTATTTTATTTTATTTTACTCTTACATATCTTTACTCGTTTTTGTTTCCATCTACTTTATTTCTCTTCTGAGTACCAGAAGAATCATGAACTATCTTACGACAGCAGAGAAATAATTATAGTCAACATTAAAGAGAGAAGGGGGGATCGAAAAAAAAAAGAAACGGAGAGGAAGGGAATTTAATTTAATGAAGTTCGTGAAATTCCAGAAATAATTAATCCATGTTAATGAAATAATTCGATGTTTACTCTTATTCTCTATAATTTTAAAGTGAATAAGTATGAAAGTAAAATAAAGTAGAGACGGACAGGGAGAGAAAAAAATAATTTATAGAAAATATGATATAATAAAATAAGGAAAATCTATTTATTAAAATTTTTTGAAAAATAGTTTGGTATAAAATATGATTATTACAAACTGAAAAGTTTTTGCCTTTTATGGCGGCTGTGCCAGGTCAAGTTGGAAAAAAGAGATTTATTTTGATTAAAAGAAATAAGTTTCATATAGCGTCATCCAATCGTGTTCTTTTCTAGCGGTACGAATGATCCAATCACGTTGAAGACATAAAACCCAACACGAATATAATAGCAATGAAAAATAAAAAAACAGCAATACCAATGCATGGTTTAAGTAGCTTGTCGTGTGCGTGGACAAAAATATTTCTGTCATCTAGCTACAAAGCAGTGGTAATTATTAGAAGACAACAGAAGGCTGTGCTCAAATTTTTGAAGAAAAGAAAGTGGGGTCCCCTCCTACACACACACTCTCTCTCTCTCTGCCCAGATATAATATATATTCCATAATAATTTTTTTACCCAAGTACGTTGTCTCCATTTTTATACTATTTTTAGTTTGGTCTTTGGCCAGTAAAAGAACAGTGAAGTGAAATTATTTACTGTATTTTGATGGTAAAAAAAAATAGAAATGAAATAATTGTGTTGTCGAGAATAATAAGAGTTTGAGAAATATGAATGAAAGTGGAGGAGGGTGTGGTTGATGTGCATTATTGAAAGGAGAGGAGAAGAGAAGTTTTGGCGTATGTGAGTACGTACGAAGGAATGCATGTTTGGTGAAGAAGAAGGAATGCATGTTTGGTGAAGAAGAAGAAGAGAGAAGAGAAGAGAAGAGAAGAGAAGAGGGAATACATAGCTTATAGCTTAGGACCACTTTTATTCATTATTATCGTTTATTGTATCTGCGCATTAATTGGTCCCCATTGGTACGAGGGAAACATCTCTGAAAGGGAACTATTTTGTTTGTTGTATAGAATATTCAATGCTTTCAATTTGAAGGACGCAGATTTTGTAAACCACCCTGGGCCAACCTTTTCTTTACTCCTACTCTTTCCCAACTGGACCTTTTTCTCAATTCAGATTCCACTCTTTTTTATGGACTACAAAATACCAAATTCAGCCCATTCCTCCCCATAAATATATATATATATATATATATATATATTCAAATATTTTTCTCTCCCTTTTATTCAATTCTAGTTCTCATTCCAATTCAAATTCTTAACACATATTTAGTCTTCTATTTTGACAATAGTATATTTTTTGAGAGCTAATACTCCTACTGCAAAAAATTGAAACGTTTCGAAACTTCAATTTCAATATTTTTTGTACTTATTTTTGAATTTTATCTCTGTCAAAGAATACACTTCGATTTTATAAAGAATTTAAGTATATTCCTTTACAAGGTTAACTTTTCACATATTTAAAACTTCACTGAAGACATCTATTTCATTGTGTCGCCGATGACTCTTTTGTTTTCCTCTGCAACTTAGAGACGTGAATATCACTATCATTTCTCTATTGCCATTGAAAACGCGAACATTGTCCCATATCTTCGGTGCTAAACTCGTGAGGTTCTATTTTCGCCACCATTGTAGTCCTCTTCATTATTCTTCTATTTTCACCATTGGCTCACTTGTTTATTCTCTCTTTCCTCTAAACATTTTGCATTCGGATTGCATTGTAGCACGCGTTTCCTTGCTTCCAGAATGCATTTTGCATTATTGCGATACCTAGATGCTTCTAAGTTTTTTAAACTTTATATTTGTTTATTTTGTTAATATATTATTTATATGTTTGATAAATCTAGTTTGTATTTAGTTGTTTCTAATTATTTTGTTTTTGTCTAAATTCATAACGTAGACAAAAAGAAAAAAAATTAAAAAATAACTCTATAACATATTTCAGTTATAGCAAAAACTTAAGCATATAGTAAAAAATAAACTTCAATTGCCTAATGAACCAAAATATACAATATACAGTCAAATAGACTTCTATTATTTTTAAAATTGAAGCATATTCTCTACTTCAACTTTTTTTTTAATCTTTTTTTTTAATTGTTTTTTACTTCGGTTGGGAATACAACCAAAGCCTATTCAAAAACCGAAATAAAAAGTTCCTTTTTTACCTTATCTGAATATTTTTTGATTGAAAAACTAAAATATAATATGATGTCAAAAATAATTGGTATCAAAATTCTTTATTACACTAGTGACCACATTCTTTTTGAGGAATGACAATATAAAAATTCATTAAATTTTGTAGTAAATTAAAACTAAATTTCAAGAACTTTGTAAATACTTAAATTTAATATTCAAAATAAATACTTAATAAAACATCACTTTAAAAAAAATTATAAAGTAATAAGATGATTTCTTTACAAAAATTATTAATAAAGTTAAATAAGTATTTATTTTTTACTAAGCAAATTTACAAGTTTATTGGAATTATGTTTCAAACATTTATCATTACATATAGATAAATTGTTGTTTGGATAATTATTTGTTGAAGTTATTATGTAATTTGAATTTTGAATTTTATACCATTTATATTTTAAATTTTTATATTTTTTTTAAGAATTTATATATTTTGTTATATTTTAAATTGATATTTTTATATTTTTCTAAATAAAACTTTTAAAAAAATTCTATAAAATTCTATACTTTTTTATTATTTTCTTTAATTATTTTAATAAATAAATCTAAATTTTTTATATTCATATTACAAATTTGTAACTTTACATTAAAGTTGTTTTCAAATATTTCTACCTATAATATAATCATATTATTATTTTATTTTTCTAACTTATTAAACAAAAAAGATATTATTACATAAATTATTTAACCAAATAAATATACATTTATTAAAATTAATTTTACAAAAAATAACCATAATTACAATATTTTATTATGATAATTTTTCTATTACCATAAGTAATCTAGAACAAGAAAAAAATCTATATCTTATCAACTTCTGTAACTTATAAACAAAATAAACTTGTTTTCCTTGTAAGATGCAACTTCTAATAAACCTAGATTCACACCATACGGATATAAGCCACCTGATTACAACATTAGAACATGTTCCTTTTACACTACGTTTTGAAGAAGTGAAAACAACTCCTCAAATTACAACCACTGGATTTTCTAATCTACTCATCACACATCGTTCATCAAGCATAACTAATGGAAAATAAAATGAAGGAAAATTAAAAATCAGTTGGTTTACCCTTTTTTTTTTACTGTGTTCTAGCTCATATTGTCTTTTGTGCATAACAACTCTTGACCTTGTTATTTAAATTTAAATATTGTTTTTTTTTTCATCAATAGCATGCATAATGTTAAACGAAAAATGAGAGTACTGTTTTAAAAATGGCAAGTTGCCTAATTGTTTGATCCGTTGTTCTATGAAAATATTATATCTATGAATTGTGTTAATATCTCGAACTTTCTTATTTGAAATTGCAACTCATCTAAATAAAAAGAATCCTATTAATGATTTTTGGATTAATATTAAAGATTTTATAACGGATTAATTGTCTCATAACAGACTAAATATACAAAATCCTAATCAAATCATGAAATTTTGACTTTCTAATTTTAAAATTAAAAATATATATTTTATCTATTAATTATAATTTTGTTCTAAAAATAATCATTAAATCTAGTATAATATTAGTATTATATATAAATTTCTTTAGGAGAGATTAAATCAAATAATAAAAGTAATAAGTTTTGAAAATACATAGAAATAAATTATTTTTATATCTAGTTAGTCATTGTGTATAATGGGATCTTATTCATGTTTGTATATATATTTTTTTAAAATTTAAATTTTGAAAGTAAATCGTATACAATATTTTTTTTCCATAACTTCATATTTTACTTTCTGAAAATTTATTTTAGAATTTAAATTTCTAAAAAATATGCAATTTATTTGAAGATTTTGTGATGTTGAATATTTATAGGATCTTTTTTATTCACCAAGAGAAATGAATATGAAAGAAGATATCACTTGTTAGGCCAAGTGGTGAACTAAACATGCTAACCAACAGAACAACAAATGGAAAAGTAAGAAACATTATTGAGCACTTAAATTATACTAAAAATATCAAGTACAATGTCTTGTTATACCTCCATAAAGATTCTGGATTATAGTAATGAATTCACTATGAGAGAAAATGGTATTTTGATATAACTTTATATTTATTGCATAGTTAAAATACAATGTAGAAATATGGATGACAATTTTTTTTATAAGAATTCAGTTATAATAGAAATTGATGAATAGAAAGTTTTTGTTATATAAATTACAAGGTTTAATTAGTCATATGATATCCATTTTCATTTGAATGTGTCAGTTTGGTAATTGTTTTTAAAAATGTATGTCAATTGAGTTCCAACTGTTGAAAATATGCCTCAATCAGGTCCTTTTTAACAAAAATTATTAATGACATCAATGATATTGATATTTAAAATGATTTACAAAATTAAGTATTGATATTTATATTAAAATTTAGTAGTAAAAGTCATAAATAAAGTTAACGGCGTTAATAATTTTGGTCTAAAAAAGACCTAATTGAGACACTTTTTTAAAAATTAGGACTCGATTGACACATTTTTAAAAGCGGGTATCAAACTGACACATCCGAACGAAAGTGGGTAACATCCGACTAATTAAACCAAATTATAATAATGAAAAAAAAGGTGTGAATTTAAAATTATTTGATATCTTTTCTTATATATTAAAAAAAAGATATTATATTAAAATTATAGTAAAGTATAAATTATTTGTGTGGTGTTGTATCGTTGTTACAATATAATCTAAAATGAATTGAATATATAGATGAAAGATTGCTGACATAAACATGCATAGTTCATGTATTTGCATCCAATGTTAAAGGATGTAATGGGGAATCAAATTCTGAAACTTTGAATTGGATGAGAAGAAGCCATAAGCATTTGATGAGCACATTATTGTTTGTTTTGGTGTTTTGTGGTATCATCAATGGAATTGACACAGAATATGTTCCCCACCAAAGATAGCATGGATTCAAAACCTAGTGGAATCCTCACATGTGATCGACCACTCAAACCTCATGGCTATTCTACTTTTCTCTCCTCTTTAGATTAATACCATTTAATATACTTTTTTAATGTTTCACTTCTTTAAAATAGATAAACATTAACTAAACTTGTGCTAAAAGATATATATTTTTTTATGCAAAGTGAACAAATTAATGGTTAGTTTGTAAAATATTTGAACTAGAGTACCGTGTCATGTTTTAATAATGAAAAATAATGTTTGCTCTCTCTCACTTTATTTATTTACTCACATGGGTGAAATCCCTATATATCCTCCTTATGATTTTATTCCTATTTTTAGCATCTCACATCCAAAAGAGTGAAAACTACAACATTATAGAATCTTATCCCTACCTAGCTAGTTACATGTAAGTTAAAAGTTTATTGTCTTTCCTTTTATCACGTTTCCTAATTTTCTATTTTATACCTCATATTTATTTATTTTCTTTCTCTTCAAATTTTTTTATAATGAGGTTATGCACCAATTATTTCTGGTTATTATGTTCTTAAACCAATAACTACCATTCTTATTTTATTTTAAACAAATTAGTCTATCGGTAATCTATCACCTTATAACCTCGTGATCTATTCTTTAAAAACAATATATTCTCTTGGTCTACCATTTTTTTTTAATAAACTCCTTACTTTCACTTTTTTTTCTTAAAAGTATTACAATTTATTAGGAATTCAACTTAGTTTAAGTCCCACATTGATTAAAAATGAGAAATTAGAACATTATACAAGAATAAAGATTCTTAAACCTATTATCTGTAGGTTTTGGGTTGAGACTGGTGTCAATGCCTTTGCCTTATGTAGTTGGACTCAGGTGTCATTGATGTTGTATCTCCTTAATAAAACCCTTTTTATAGATTTAACAAGACAATTACATTACATTCACTCCCTCTATAGACCTAATAAGACAATTACATTACATCTCCGCTTTATTCAATATGCCTTTTCAAAAAAATGTAAACATATAAAGGTTTATATCTATTTTGTTAAATCTATTTGTCTTTTATAATTTTTTTTCTTTACTAGTTTTCTAGATTTTGCTGTAAATGTTTAAAATTTCATAAGTTTAATGAGATAAAAAGAGGATGTTTCGTCAATATTAACTTTTGTTTTTGATGTCTCGATGTTTTAATATTTTGAGGATGATCGAAGTTGCCGGAAAGAGTTTCATATCCTCTTTGTTCCTCCAACATCCAACATCCCCAGTTTTTTTCCAAAATCTACTAAATAATTATTGACTTTTTGATTAAGTTAAAAAGTATTTTTTTTTTCCGTTTTTTATATCTATCCATCCGCAAGTAGTCATCCCCTCACACTTGTCACGCAGTTCAGGAAAAAAAAATGTTGAAAGAAGTACTGAATTTTGAAAACTCGATTTAGATAAGTATCGAATTTCAAATTCAAGATAAGAAAATTGTCAGAATTTTGAAATCCGAAAAAAATTTACCAGATTTGGAAATTCAATTAACACAGCTACCAGATTCGAAAATCTGATAAACAAACTTATCAAAGTTTGGAATATATATATATATATATATATATATATATATATATATATATATATATATATATATATA
>Ga0099822_1007409_pt1 | contig 14187 bp, 14 predicted proteins | sample CowpeawhiteBW_FD_76839 | JGI IMG/M metagenome (GOLD analysis project Ga0099822, IMG submission 76839) | Root nodule microbial communities of legume samples collected from California USA - Cow pea white BW | ecosystem: Host-associated > Plants > Roots > Nodule | place: USA: California | collected...
ATACCAATTTCATAAAAGAATCCCTAAAATCATAATTAGGATTTATATTAATTTGGGATAAACATCCTAAAAAGAATCATAAATTTAACATACATAAATCATAATAAGATACTAACTTTGATACGTGAGAGATCATGCAAGAAAATATACTTTAATCTCAATCTATGTATTTCCCAACCTCTATTTCCCAATCTATCTCTTTGTATTTATTTCTCTTCACAGACTTTCATGATAATTTACATGGTAGAAAGATCTTATAGGCAGAAAAAAATCTTAATCTCTTTTATAAATCAATGTCTCCATTAATTTTTTTATTTTATTTTTTATTATTATTTTTCATTACATAAACTTAATATAAATAATATATAAATATAATTTTAAAAAATATATAAATATATATAAAAAAAATTCAAAAAAAAAATTGGGGGAGCCCTGGCTCCCCTGTCACCATATAGTTCCGCCTCTTCGTATCTTTTCATGGTTAAGATTCAAAATATAAGAGTTTAGGGTGATGTTGACTAAAGTTTAAGTTTCAATTAAAATTAATTATGTACATTAAACATTTTTAATACTGAAAAAATATTTAAATAACAAATTTTAAATATTGATTAAAATATTTCTTAAATAAATATTAATTTCACAATTATAATTTTTAAATTAGCACTTAAGTAAGTTAAACATTTGTAAGAAAATTTAGTTAAACTACGTATAAGTAAATTAATTCAATTTACATATAAAATTAAGAGAACAGATCACTAGAAAATGTCTTGTTAACAACCAATTTTAGTATCAAAAGTTGTTAGTCACATTAGCGATCAATTTAGATACCAACCTACAAAATAAAAAATTATTTGTTACTAAATTAGTCATTATTATGAATGAAAATTATAATTAGTCTCTAATTTGGTTTCTAAAATTTAGCTATCAAGGTTTTAGTTACTAGAGGACATTGGTTACAAAAGATTAGCTACCAAAGAAATTAGTTTCTAAATTAGTTTCAACTTAATTAATGACCAATTTAGCAACAAAATATAATTTTTTATTCATATTAATGTCTATTTTAGTAACCAATAATTTTTGTTTATTTTGTAAATTGATATCTAAATTGCTTACTATACTGACTAACAACTTGTTGACACCACACTTGATTGTTAACAAAATAAGTTTTTATAGTTGATTATATATTTTAGCAAACTCGTAATTAATTGAAATTTATCAATGTTACGAAAGGTAATAGAAAAAACAAGACAATTTACGTTGCATTGAATGCACATATAACAATCAAATAACTTTATATTGATGAGACTAAGACTAAATATATGTTAAGAATGACCTTGCATAGTTCTAGTCGTTATGGATCCAAAAATTGGCCTAAATATATCCTATATTTAGATTAAATTTTATTATCAAAAAGGGAAGATCTATTGTATGATTTTTATCTTTGTAATATTTTGTTATTATTCTTGTAACTAAAATATTCTCTGAATTTTGGGAACAAAAATTATTTGTAATTATTTTACCTATAAATAAAATGCTAGTTTCATAACTTACTCAAAACAATCTATTGCATAGAACTCATGCTCCTTTACGCAAACACAACTTACTCAAAACAAACTATTATCTTCACATTCCTATACTCGATCAAACCAATGTTATTGCTAACAGAAGTAAACTTAGGGTTTAATAACATTACTACATATATTACTTTCAATAACATTTAAAAAATGTTGCTAAAGCCTCAAAATGTTACCATTTGCAAAGGTAACATTTATACAGATATTATCTATAGTGCATGTTACCAAAATGTTTTAGTAATATTTTTACGTATTATTAGTATCATTTTTAAAAATGTAACCAATTGGCATCTTTATTAACATCTGAAAAATGTTGCAAATTTCATTTTTTTGTAACATTTGAAAAAATGTTACCTATAAATTTGCTAACATTTAATGAAAATGTTACCTATATATTTTATAATATTTAAATGAATGTTACCAATTATCTTATTTTACAACAACTAAGAAATGTTATGAAATTCCTTTTTGTAAAATTTTAAAATTGTTACTAATTTATCTATCTAGAAATAAGGATAATACACTTTTTGTAAAATTGAAACAATCCTACGATAATATTTAGGTAAAATTCAATTTTAGTGTATCATAAAATTCTCCATACAATTTTATTGTCTCATAAAATGCTACAAACAAGCACATAATTGCACTAGCATCATGACATGCTAGGCATCAACAATAAAGTCTGCGACAATAAGAAAAACAAAGTTTGTAACTCAACAAATTGCTAATATAAACAATGTATACAACCATGACAAAGTCCTTATTTCTTCCCATTTTTCATGTGAATTCAGCACATAAACTAAAATCAACACAATTTTTTTTTTGTTTAAATATTTATGACTTAGTCCCTAACACACGTCAAGCAATATATTCAATACACACATCAAGCAATATATTCAATCTCAATCTCAACAAGAAAATACACTAAAAAATGAACAATATAGGGAAGAGAAAATGATTAAATATATATGAATCACGTCTTGAAGTATAAACAATACAGGCAAGGGAAAATGATTAACTAAAAAAATGAATAAATGAATAATAAGGGAAGAGGAAAACATGCATAAACAAGAAGTATTATTATAAAATGTAAAGAAACAAATAAAAATTATCATATTGGGAGACATAGTGGGAGGATGATGCTCGAGCATATTTAAATCTTTTAAAACTTTGGCCTTCTTTGCTTTAGATTCTTTTGATTTACTATAAAATTTATAAAATGATAATTAACTTCAATTTTAAAAATTCACTAGCAAACTAAAAACATAATTAATTGATGTTAGATGTGATGAATTTACCTTTCAACATGCTTCCTTTGAGTTTTTTCCTCCTTTCGCTTTTTCGTCCTATGAGAGTTAATTTTGTCATAAATTTGGAGAGAAAAAATGAAACAAATTTACAAGGTTGCATATATTTACAATAAGTGAACAAACAGTGACCAAAAATGATGTTGAATAAAAACATACCTTTATATCTCTTTCATTTATATTTGGATTCCACATGCTAGAAAAATCTGGAATTGCTAGTGTTGCAAAGCATGTCTGCAGCTGAGCTAAAAATGTTTTAAAACTAGTAAACATTTCAGTTTTGATGGCTTCCACTTGTTCTTGTAATTTTACTTGCATCTCTACTCTAGCATTCCTTTTTTACTTCATCTATTATATTTTGGGTTTCAATAGTAGACTTAGTTCCCCATAAATTTGTACGTGCAACCCCTTTTACATATGTGCGTACAAAGCCAGATCTCTCTTTACCCAAGACTTGGGAAAATAAATCATCTTGAGTTGTGCTTTCTTCTGCTTCAGGGTGTAAAGTAATGGCCTCCTCAAGCTCTAATTGAAAATCCAAGCACATCTACTTAATTTGAAAGAATATATATTTGTCAAACAAAATTAAGGATAAAAGATAGAGATGTTCATACAACAATTCTACTTGTTCCATCATTTGTCTTATTTCCATCCTTTTTGGCTTATGTGTCAAAAGGAACATTTCTACACGGGAGGGCTCTTTAGCATCAACATTCTCCATCCTCTATTGAAATTAAAATATATAAGATTAGTTCAACCAATCTTCCTACAAAAGCACAAGAAAAATGGTCCTTAACTAGTCTTCTTACCTTTTCTTCATGAATTTCTGCAAAAGTTTTTTATCTTGTGGTATGGACAAATGTATACTTTGCTCTGCTAATTTTATTCTTCTCACTACGTTCCTTTAAAATAAAAACACCACATGAGCAAAGGAAAAATTTAAATCACAAAGTAACAAAGTAACCCAGCCAAAATGATATATAAATGATAAGAAAAAACAAATGATAACTTGACTGTTTGCCATATATCCTCCCAGTTATCTTTCAACTTTCTCCAAGTTGTGTATGTCAAAGGAGAAATGTGTGCATTCCTAGCCAATGTTCCTAAATAAGAGCTCAAGGCAGCTCTATATTGACCAATAGGTTGGCCAAGAATATTTAGTCTAACTTGAATGCGATCTTCATAACTCAAACCATGAGTCTTAAGACACTTTGTTGGATCCCTTTTCTTCTTGATAACAAGACCAAGAACTGTAATAATAAATGACAAAAGAATAATCTTATTTTTATATTTTTTTTCTAAAGAATATATATTATCAAGTACTTTACACTTACTATCATTTTTAATCAAATAGGGTGCCAAGGGTGTTGGGCAAGGACTTAATGTTGTCTCATCTAGCTCATTAAGAATTTCAGTCATTGATCCACTTGGCCATGAAGCCTTATGCTTCTTGGTGTATGTTTGAACTTCTTGATCATTAAGGATATCTTCCATTGAACTGACATCCCATGAAACCTTACCTCTTGCCCTTATTGTACCACTGTAAAAAAATAAAAACATAAGTAATTTAAATTGTGAACTCAATCATCAAGTGACTCTTGTCTAGTTTCTTCATCATCTGTTAAACTTGCATCAATGGTTGTTCCAGGTACATCGTCCCTAAACCAAATATTTTCATCTTCATTAATTGTAAATCGATCAAACATTAGACTTCTTAATTGATCATCCAAGTGCTTTTCCACATCACCATTCTATATATCACCATATATATCAAACAAATCTCTAGGGGTGGTGTTAGTAACAACATGCCAATCATCATTTGGGTCTTTTGTATAATACACTTGCTTTACTTGAGATGCAAATACAAAGGGATCATTTTCATAGATCAACCTTAAAAAATTTATGAGTACCAATCCAAAACCATCTTGTTTAATTTGAAACCAATCACATTTATACAACACAAACTTGAAATGTCCATAGTAATCCAATTCAACTATATCTTTCAAAACTCCACAATAGGTAACATTTTCTACCAAGGGATTTTCATCTTTCTTGCTTCTAAACATAACTATAGATGAAATAACCATAACCCTTGAATTTTGTGTTTTTCTTTCATGACTTTCAATGACAAACTTATAGCCATTTATTGCATATGCAGAAAATCTTCTCACAACTGTATTTGGCCCTTTAGACAACCATTTAACATCTTCACTAACATTTAAATTCCTTACTCGATCTTCAAACCATTCATGAAAAGTAAGACACTAATCTTTAGCCTTATTCCATTTTCTTGTTGAACCTTGACGGGTGTGACTGAAAACAAATTCTTCATCTAAGTACCTGCTAGAAGATCTTGGTTGACATATCCAACTCTTGTCCATGACTTTGGTTTTCTTGTTAATTTTCCTTGATGATTGTTTCAGGTACTGTTAAGATAATTGATGTAAAAGACATAATTGACTTAGATAATTGTTTCAGCTTTGTGGTCCAAAAAATATATCACTCAGAAAATCAGATTATTATTGCAATGCAAACCTATTACCTTAGAAAAGAAAAAAAACATTACATCATACAATACTTTGAGACAATCATAAACCAAATAATAAAAAACATATAACTTCAACACCACTGATTTCTTAAGTGTATGAAATAATATATGATATTATTTCAAGAGGCAAGTATGCTCTTACAAAAGACAAGAAGAGGCATGTGATTGAGACAGAAACTCTATGAACAGATCAAAGCACAACATGATCTCATTAATGATGTGAAAACTAAAGGACTAAGATAACGACAATTTTGTGAATTACTACTATATAGTTTGTTATTATAAAATTGTAAATAGTTTACTTTTTTGTATCAAATAGATTATTAGTTCCATGTTATGAAAAGTGCAATTTAGATCTCAACATGTGACGGAAACAACACCTACAAGACCATAAATTTTAACTTCAAGACAAAGAGAAAACTCAACTTGCAAAAACCTTTTCGACCGAAAACCGCTAGCATTAATCTATGTGCAAGCTGTCAAGGACTGGTCAAAGAAGAGGCCCATTTTCATCTTTTAATATAAATATACAATCCATCGGATAAAATGCAAATTAGAAATTAATATAATTAAAATATTATAACATTATTAGATCTTTATTATTTTATTATTTTAGTATTTAATATATCATTATTATTACTATAAAGTATGCTTAAATCTTGATGCAACTTCTCTTGAATTTAATACAGAAGATGAGAATAGAGAAATTCATGTAAACTTAGAGCATAGCTAAAACAAGGGTAAGTATTTACAATTATGCAAATCCTTTCCTACAAGCTAAACATTTTGTTGTTAAATTTACATATGAATTATATATTTTTTCTGCATTATTATTATTATTATTATTATTATTATTATTATTATTATTATTATTATTATTATTATTATTATTATTATTATTATTATTATTATTATTATTATACTGGAGAAGTGTCTATCTCGTGGCTTAAGAATTCTTATGATAGCATAATTAAAGAAAGAAAAAATTTGTTTCTTTCTTTATTTGCAACAAATATTGGTTATATTTGTGATGTTATGCAATTAAGTGTGGCCTTCTTGATGCATTATAAGATTAAGTGAAAAATTGATGGAAAAGTTTGGTCACGAGAGAGACATGAGAATGAAATTAAAGTATATAGCATCTAGTTATGCAGGGATTTAACAGATTTTTCTAAAGTCTTCGACACAAGCATGTGATTCATGTTAAATATACAACAAACGAGATTTACTAAACTCACCTTCACAATATCTTCAGGAATAGAGAGAACACTTTCCTAGTTTGTGATGCCTTCACTGATTTGCTCTATTATGAAATTAAAACCAATGAATCCGTAATTTATTAGTAATAAAGAGATACACTAAAATTAAAAAGAAGAAATCTGAAAGAAACTTAGGAAGAAGAAGTATTAGAATTTCGAAACTAAAAGAGACGTGTCGAAAGAAGATTTTTACATATAATAATATTACCTGAAGATGGCAATGACGACAAGATGACTCAACGGTGACAGAATCGCACCTCATAAGATTTGAAGAAAGAAGGACAACATTGAGACAAAGTAGAATCCAAGAGTTTGAAGTAAAAAAAGATGTTAGAGAGTTTAAGGGACAAGAACGCAGAGTTTGATTTGGAACATTGTAGACCTTAAAGATCTAAAAGTAATTTTTAATGTTTGCTTTTAAATAAATTATAATATTACTTTAAATTTATTTTTAAATAAATTAAAATATTACTTTAAAATTATTTTGGGAGATGTAGAATTTAAATATCTGAGGTTTGTTGTTAATTTAAATTATTATTAAATAAATTATAATATTACTTTAAATTTACTTTTAAATAAATAAAAATATTATTTTAAAATATTAAAATTTAAATTAATATTAACTATTTCAATGTTATAATAAAATTAATTAATTATAAATTTATTGTTATCATTTTAAAATATTACAATGAAAGTAAAGAAATGAAAACTTAATTATTTATTTATATTAATAAATGTTACAATTTAAAAATGTTACAATATCGTAGTAACAATATTTATAGAGACATTTTTAATCAGTTATGGTAACATTTTTTAAAAGTGTTACTTAACTATTCCTAAGGTAACATTTATTATAAATGTAAGAGAAATATTTTGAAACTCATCATGTGTATTTTGAAATATTCCAAATGTTGTCAATTAAAATATTTAATTTGACATTTGTATTAAAAAATTCCAACAATTTATATTTATTTCTCTTCACTTACATATTTTTTTAATCTCAATCTTATAACTTCTATTAATCATCTTGGGAGCTGTGGTGAAGAACAAAAATTGAAAAAAAAAAGGTGAAGGTTGTTGAGCTATTTTGATATAAGAATATACTAGAAAAGATGATTGGAACTTTGGGATGAGAGTGTTGTAAATGGGTAAAAAGAATAGTGATTAAAGCTTTAAGATGGCAAAAATGGCAGAGATAGGTGATAAAAAAAAAATCGAAATCATCTCCATAAAGAGTTTTGGAAGATAAAATTGAAAAAAAAAAGTTTTTTAATTAAATGAAAACTAATTTCTGAAACTTTCTCATTAATTTTAATCTATAATTTTTTTGTGTGGGAAAGGCTTAAAACTCTAATTTGAATCAAACTGAAAAAAATTCCAGTAACTCCAACCCATTTGCACTCTAATTCTTAAGCAACCTTCTTTATCCAAAATTAGAATAATCAAAACGTGACAGAAAGATTCATTTGATTGTGTTTCCGACCAAAAGGGTGAGAATATCATGTTTTAGGTACGCTTACAATTTCTCAGCAACCAAACATGCCCCTCTTTGATTATTTTCAAGAACAAAACATCTCGAATATTTGCTAGCTTTTATGTCTCTCCTCCTTTCTTTTCTTTTATTAAAGTCCAAGAAATTCTCTACTTTTTATTTATTTAATGCTATTAATCTGCATGCAGCACTGAATTCTCCCCTTCAAGAATTCACATTTTTTATTTTTGTGAAAAATCTGTTCTTCTTTGACTTGTGCAAATGCAGCTCTTTAGGTACGTTCCACCTTTGGTCTTTGGCGTCCATGGGGTGAGTTCTTTACTGTATTTGTTTTTGTCTTGGTTTGGCAGCTGAGAGAAAAAAAAAGGAAAAAAGGTACTGAATTTTCAATTTTTAATGTCACTTCTACTGCCCCACTTATTACTTAATCTGTAAGAAAATAACTTTTCCAATGTGTTATTTATAACTGTTTGATTTTGTTTCACCAAGTGAGTTTTTGATGTTTTGTCTAACAATGAGTGAAAATGGGTCTGAAAGATCCAAAGTCACTGGTTGCCTTGATGAAGGTGATATTGCTACTTTTGTATGACTAATTTCTAGAAAATTGAAATTTTGATTGCTTTGCATCTTTTAATCTTTCTGGGTATGTTAAGGTTCTTCTCTGTAGTTTGTAATACTTTTTTAATCACGTTTTGGAATCTTTGCTTGCACTTGCTTAGTTTTTAAGCAAGCATAAGATATGTAAACAGTGTAGCCTGATGGGGCTTTTTGTTGTTTGTCATTCTTTCTTTGGATTCTTTGGAAGTTTGCATAAGATACATACAATTTGCTTCTGTTATAGAGCTTCATCACAGAAATGTGTTCTAGGGGTTGCTTTCAAGCACCGTTTGTTAGATGCTTTGTGAAGAAACCCTCATGTTCAGTGTTTTGTGGTGCTTGGTTTCGTGTTCTTGTGCTCTCTTTCATGGATAGGTTAAAGCTCAAATGCAAGGGGATTTTCTGTGTAAGAGACTTATTTTATGCTTATTTTTATGTTGGGAATAGGGGTTTTTCCTATATTCTTCCATTGATATCTTGTCAAAACACTTACTACACATAGATTTTCTCTTCCATATCTGTAGCAGTGAGCCTTGTAGCTGTTTTAGGCATAGGTCTGCTTCAATTTTTTCTTGTTCATTTGTAAATTCAGCCAATTGAAAATTCAATTGACAGGAAAAGGGAAAAACTATATGTAGTACTGGTTTGAACTTGATAGCTACATTTAAGTTTTGAGAGCATTTTTCCATAATGTCTCATTTTACAAATAATCATGTATTTGTGTTGTGTAAGACATTGATTGTAAAACATAAAAGTTAGTTATATGAGGAAGTTCATATCTGTAATGTGCATCTGATATGAGAAACTCTCTAATACAAATACCAAGTGAAATAAAGATAATTAGTAAGTGAACAATAATATTAAGAAGTGGATTTTAAGCCAAACTCAACTCTACAAAACTAGCTAGTAAGATGAGTTTGCACTCACTTATATTCTATAAATTCGCCTTTATCTCTAGTCGATGAGGGATCTCCAACACACTCCCCTCACGTTGAGGTATATATATCTTAAGCGTGGAACTAGATATTAATGGGTGGTTTGATAAACTGTCTGATAACTAATGGAACAAGACCTAACAAATATCAAATTTTGTTAGGATAGACTCTAACTCATGGTTTTGATACCATATTGAAAAGTGGACTTTAAGCCTAACTCAACCTTACAAAACTGGCTTGTAAGGTGAAGTTTGCACCCACTTATATACTATAAACTCATTTTATTTCTAGTCGATATGAGATCTCCAACAACAAAGAGTGTAGACTATTATGTCTCTCTTTATTTGCCTTTTAATCTATTGTTCAGGTATAGTGATAAGTGCTATATAAACCGAGTGGCACATTCATGCTAGGTTGTGTTGATTAGCTTGTGTTATAATTGATACCAGTAAATCTTCTTTATCATCAACATCATCTTTTAATGAAAGCTGGTAGGTTGAATGTTACTAATAGTTGGTGTTGATGATGCTAATGGTTTAACCTGCTTTATAACAGAGCATAGATTGTTTTGGGTGCTGCAAAAGAACTCCAGAGATTATTTCAATGGATGAAGCTTCTAAAGGACTAAGAGCTCAAGAACAAACAGGGACCAGAATGGAAAGATCAGATGGTTTCTGGAGCAGCAGCACCTTTGAATTAGACCCTAGTGAAGCTCACTCGCAGAGAAGCATCTCATCGATTGGAATATCAAATAATCCTTCTGATCCTCAAAGTAGTGGAGGCAGTCAAACTGGTCCTCCAGAATTTGTTAACCATGGCAAGTTTGCTGTTATATGTATGCATAAATTCTTTGTTTTCATTCTTCTCTGACAGAAAAGTTTGATCCATGCAGGGCTTCTTCTCTGGAACCAGATAAGGCAACAATGGGTAGGAAAAAAAGGGTCTGAGAGTATCACAGAAATTCAAGAACCAAGAATAAGGTAAATAAAATATATGCATTCTATGGTGAAATTTCAAGTGCTGAGTCATGAATGCATATAAATTTCTGTAGCATTCATTTATAAGTTATTCTTTTTAGCCAAAACTTACATGCAGTTTCTTAAGTGCTTTCTGTGGTGCACTCTGATACAAATTATAATTTTACTTTGATAACTTTTATTGTGCAAATGTTTGAGTTGAAACTCATTGTAATTGGAGAACATCAATGTTTTTTTGAGGTATTTGTAAACCTCCTTATTCTGAACTTATGTTCCACAGTTCCAATGCAACCTATGACACCTTACTTGGGAGCAACAAGCCCTTTCCCCAACGCATTCCTTTGAGAGTATGATTTTCTGAACCTTGTTCTTCATCTACTGATATTTTAGTAAGAAAAATGCAAGCAACAAACACTGACACATTCTTTTGAACACAATCTTTTATTGATCAGTTTCTTAAAATTACAAAAACTTGAAGATTTCACTTTCACATCCTGTTTAATGATTCTGTCTCATGATTTCGTCATTTCAAACAAATGAAACCGAATTGTAGAACTTTTGTTAGAACAAGTGTGATAAAGAGTGTATCATCATCATTAGCATTCTTCTTGAAATCTCACCCTTTTCCTGAACATATCACTAACTGTTTATACTATATGTTGTGATAGGAAATGGTTGACTTTCTTGTTGATATTTGGGAGCAAGAGGGTTTGTATGACTGACCAAACAAAATTGTAAGTTTTTGTTTTTTGCCGAGGATGTTGGAGGAGAGGTGATGTGGAATTTGTTTGGTGTTACATTACAATGGCTGTGAATGGAATAACTTCAAAATTTTCTCTTTCTGTGTTTGGCTTCTTTTCTTATTCCAAATCCATTTGATTAATTCATTTGTGTAACTCTTCATTGATTCATAGACAAATTATCAGCTGCAAAAGGATAATTTCAAGCTTCAGCTGCTGCACAAGTTTATGTTAGATATGTTTTTCCATGTACAAACTAGTTTAAAGAGGCTATCGCTTCCTACACCTCTACAATTATTAACTGCACCCTCTAATATCATGAAAAGACTTAAACACCCTTCACCGTTATACCACACTACCGCTGTTTCCAGAATAAATAATCCAGAATTCACTTTTCTGAAGGATAAAATGGTTTCGAAAGTATTTGAGGGTGTGCAGGAAGTAAAAGCCATAAGACAAATCCATTTCCATTTCAACGACACCAACACAAACAAATCATCAACAAAAAATTCGTCTGCTATTGTGCTCATGGTCAAACTACAATATCTAAAACAAATTACTATTTTATAATTAATTAATATTATAATTAATGTTAGAAGGTTGTTAAGAAAAAGGTTGTTGGAAGACCATATCATTGAAAACCCAATTGAAAGAAAGAACCGTTGAAAATGTCAGCAAAAAACTAGTGAGAATTAAAGAAAAATAGATATGTATGTAATATATTTTCTAGAAGCTTGGTAGTGACTTTGTGATCATGGCATTGGATTTGTTTGAATAAGAGGAGTTTTTGTCGAGAAATTATGTAAAGTTTTTGAAAAACCTAAACAAGTCCTCTCAAGTGAGGCTAAGAGTAAGTTTTCTGATAATGTTTCAATTTAAAGGTTTAACAATATTATTATAATTATTTTATTTGAAATGTTATCTACTTAAGTATTTGATGACCCATTACAGTTTTATCCTAAATTTTAACATGAGGACATATAGGATCATTAAAAATAATCATTTTCAATTAATTGTTGTAATTTGGAAAAGTTGAAATAAATACCCTAATCTGGCTGTTTCACGTATTTTTAGTAAGGGTAATAACGTCAATAACACGTCAATAATAAGACAACTTATGTTAAAAATAATGAACAAGTTACAACCCAACAATCGTTTGATTAATTAGAAAAGAAATCGAAGTATATTCGGAAAGAATTTTGTTTATTTTAAGATAGAGAGAAAAGCATTAACTTACGTATGAATTAGTTTGTAGACTTCTGTTTTTTTATTAACTTCTCAATAATTCGGTTTTCAATCTCTACATATGTTGATTTTAATTTGAGAAAAAAAAGCGTTTATCCTTTTTTAGTAACGCCTGTGAATGAGCTTTTTTAACATAGCATAAATTAATACAAACTTTATTTTTTCTTTTATATATTTTTTCTTTTTTTTTCAAATATTTGAGGAATGAGTTCACTAGTCCATAATCATCAAAATTTGTTTGTAAATCAAAATTATCGATTCTTACTGATGTTTAAAAATTCGTTGGTGAAATGTTTAACGATATAATTTATGGATGAATAGGAAAGTTCATCAATAATTACAAACAACAAAAATATGTTGGTAATTATCTGTCAATAAATATTCATTGGTAATTACCAACAAATTTTAGCTATAAATAATTATTTGTTGGGTAAATATCGCTATTTGATCTTCTTCTCTTTCTCCCGTTATCTTCTTCTTTTTACTTTTTTTTTCTTCTTCTTCTTCCTCCTCATCCTCCTCCTTTGTTTCTTCATTCTCCTCCTCCTCTTCCTCCGTCACAAACGTCGTTACATTCATAGTTGTCGTTGTCGTTGTCATTATCGTCACCGCCTCTTCCTTCTCATTCTTCTCTTCATCCTTCCCCTTCTCCTATTTCTTCTTCTCTTCTTCTTCCACACATATCAAAAACATACCTAATTGATTTATAACAAATATTTCATCATATTTAATAAGAAAATCGACACATATTCTATTAATAAATTTACCAACGAAATTACCAATGATTTTAAATAATACAATTGCTGACAAATTTACCAATAAATTTTAAAAAAATTAAATTGTCAACAAATTTGCCAATAATTTTACAAACAAATCATTTATTATTAGAATTATCAACAATAATTTTTTAAAAATCCATTACTAATAATCGATGAAATTATCAATAAGTTTTAAAACAATTCAATTTCACCGATGAATTTATCGATAAATTTTATATAATATAGTCAAAGTCCAAAATAAAAACTTAGATATTGATAAAAATTCATAAATAATTTTTGTTAATATCTCCATTTATAAAATTATAGTATTACTGTAGTGTTATTATATACCACTTTTGTTAGGTAAAATAATTAAAATTATTAATATAATGGAGTTTGAGTGATGAGGAAAATTATAGAAATGACTTTAATGTTGGGATAAGAACAGCAATGAAAGGGTGAAGTTGGTTCCCTTCTAAGGCGGCACTGAGTCAACACGTTAAGAGAAAAGTAAGACAAAGTAAACCGTGGCAAGTGGCAAATCACTTATATATAAGGTGTGAATGAATCAACATTCAACAAATGTATGGCCTCCAAATTGGACCATATATATTACAAACTATGATATATATATATATATATATATATATATATATATATATATATATATATATATATATATATAAATTTTATTTTATATATCTATTTATTTTCATAAATTTTATTTATTTAAAAATATTATTTTATTTTTACTG
>Ga0099822_1007414_pt1 | contig 14183 bp, 7 predicted proteins | sample CowpeawhiteBW_FD_76839 | JGI IMG/M metagenome (GOLD analysis project Ga0099822, IMG submission 76839) | Root nodule microbial communities of legume samples collected from California USA - Cow pea white BW | ecosystem: Host-associated > Plants > Roots > Nodule | place: USA: California | collected...
AAAAATATATAAATAAAAATAATTTTATTTTTATATATAATATTTATATATATATATATATATATATATATATATATATATATATTGCAATATAAATTTATTTTTTAATAAAATATTGCTTTTAAGTATAAAAATTATTTTACTAAATCGATTTAAGATGCAACCAAGTCAGTCAAATAAATCAATAATTCAGATCAATTTAGATTATAATTTTTTTTCTGTCTTTTTGAAGTGATTAATCAAATTAAATATATTTTGACAAAAGGTATTTATAAAAATGTAAAAAACTAAATTTAACAACATTATAAACTGAATGAAGGAACTAAATTTAACGACATTATAAACTAAATGAAGGAGGAGGGAATATTGAGATACAAGAAAAGTAGAATGAACATTTTAAGAGTTATGGATGTCAGGTAGCAATTATGGGGGTGTGGGAGTTTTCCGTAGCACATGGGCTAGATTATTAGCTTGTTTATATTTCCGGTCTTTCTTTCTATACCTCCAAGGTTTTCTTTCTGCACCTCCAAACTTCTCTAAATCCCCACAATTGCCCCTTCTATGCACGTAAAAAATTTGAAAAATTACCCGTTCTCATATTATTTAAAGGTTAATTTTTTTTTGTCCTTGTTTTTATCAAAAATATCAAATTGGTCCTTTAGTTTTTTTTGTCTTAATTTGGCTCTGGTTTTTTAAAGATGATTCAATTTAGTTATTTCTGTTAGTTTGACCAAACAATGTTAAAGTTAATGTCATGTGCCAATTTTTGAATTTATTTTATTTTATTTCAATTTTTTAGACATGTCAGCTCACGGTTGTGCCACGTGTCAAAAAGTCTCAATTTGGTTCCTATATTTGTTTTTAATTTCAATTTTTATAAAAATGTAGCAATATTATCCCTCCTTAAATTGAGACTCAATTTACTTTTTGTATAAATATTATGGTGATATTCCTACTAAAATTAACATTTTTATTAAATATTTCTGAAAAAAAAAATTAAATTAACTATAAAATCTATACGAAATACATGTTTGAAATCATGTTAGTTAGAGTTTGAATGTGATTATTAAATCTAACGTGAAATGGAACACAAATCATGCAACCAAAAAATACATGGAAAATTAAAATTAATAAGTTGAATATTAGAATTCTCAAGATCCAAGTATTAACTCCATATAAATTCACCTATATGATTTGTCCAAAATATATCGCATAGATTTAAAAGTTTGTTTAAAAGTATTTCTACAAATATTTAATAAAAATGTCATTTTTTGTAAGAATAACATAAGATTTATACAAAAGTAAATTGAGTTTCAATTTAAAGAAGGACTATATTACTCCATTTTTAGAAAAATTGGAACTAAATTGAAACAAAAAACAAATATAGGGACCAAATTGAGACTTCTTGACACGTGACACAATTATGAAGTGACATGTTAAAAAATAAAAAAATCCAAAAAATCACAGATTGACATATGAAATTGACTTTAACACCGTTTGGTCAAACTAATAGAAAATACCAAATTGAATCATTTAAAAAAATCAGGCCCAAATTGAGACAAAAAAAAAAACTAAATGATCAATTTGACACTTTTTGACAAAAAATAATGACCAAAACAATAATTTAACCTTATTTAAACTGTCACACATTCACATTTAATTTACCTAGGGTCCCGCAATAACCTTTAAATGTTCGTTCTCTCTCTTCAACCCTTAGCCCTATTTCGTTCTCTCAACAACTCTCACTATCCACTAGCACTCCAAACTTCTCCACAATGATTACGCCTTGCGACTAGGGATGACAAAAACATTTGTGCCCCGCGGATATCCATGAATAAAATCTACGGCGGATAGTTAGTACCCGCGGGTAGCGGGTATTTTAATACCTGCTTATAAACGGATCGAGTGCGGGTATCATACTATCCATACCCGCGGGTACCCATTACCCGCAAAAAATTAAAATTAAAATTTAATTTATATTTTATTAAGTTAAATTTAATTAAAATTAAAATAAACAGTATATTTTATTATATCAAATTTAATTAAAATTAAAATTTAATTTAATTTATATTTTATATTTAAAAAATTATAAAATATATATTTTTAAAATATTTGTGGGTATCGGGTATCCACAGGTACCCGTGGGTTTTAAAAATATCCGTGGGTATTTTATAAGCAGATACCCGACCGATAAACGAGCGGGTAACGGGCAGATTTTTTTTGCGGGTCGGGTTGTGGGTAAGCACTATCCATACCCGACTCGACCCGTTGCCATCCCTACTTGTGACCGAGTAGATAAGTTCAAATTTTTTTAATTATTTACTAATTTATATGAATGGTTGGTTTTGGTTTTTTGTTGATGAAAGTCATAGATATGTATTAGAGGGTTAGATTATGAGATGATGGATATAAGAATTGAAAGGATTTAAAAAGCTATAAGATTTGGAAATCCGGTGTCAAAAATCAGTGAAGATGCGCATGAGTTTGGTGGTAATTAACCTAATTTCGATATCCGGAAGAAACCTTAACTGGAATTCAAAATCCGATAAACTTTTAAAATTGATTTCATAAAAGTGTACCATATTTAAAAATCCGATTTAGGTTTCTCTCGGATTTGAAAATTCAGTTAGTTACCACCAAATCTATGACTTTCTTTTTATCGACTTTCAAAATTCGGTATATATTTATATATTTTTTTAGTTTTTAAATTTATTTTTAAAAAGGAGTATGTATGGTTTTGTTTGTTTTTTAATTTTATTTATTTTGTTTATTCTTGTATTGTACATTTATTTTTTTTTAAATTTAGTTATTTGTTAGGTGTATTATTTTTAATGTTTGTTTGAATTTGTGTGTAACAGACATGGCTAGAACAAGAGGTGCCTCTACATACCATGTAAAGAGTTCTCCACAGGGTGAGGCTAGAGGAGACCTATGACACCTACTTGTAGAAGGGGTCGTCATGATGAAGCTAGAGAAGTTGCACCATTAGCTCATGCTGATATTGATGACCAACAGCAGCATGTTATTGAGTAGTATAAGGATGTCATTGAGGAGCATGTGGATGTTCTTGAGCAACATGATCATGGAATCGATGGATTTCCTAGAGGTCCAATCATTCCTTTCTGGATCAACATGAGCAACACGAGGATGCTCAGCAGCAGCATGCTATTGAGCAGTATAAGGATGTCATTGAGGAGCACGAGGGGATGTTCTTGAGTAACATGATCATGGAGTTGGTGGATTTCCTAGAGGTCCACAAGTTGACGAGCTATGTGGATCATGTTGCATTTGCACTTTCGGAGGATCATGTTAGTAAAGTACTTGAATAAAAAAGTTTCCTTTTTATGGTTGATAACTTGTTTCAATATTATATGCATCTGTTTTGTCTAGGACCAAGGGGACATAAAGTTGGTCTCCTATGGTAAAAAAATTAAATAAATTTGGAGTGTGTCATGTGGTTGATCAGTCTTTTGTGATAAATTTTGGTTTGATGCCTTTATGCAATATTTCGTATGATTACGTCTATAAGGGGCTCATATTGGCATTTGTTGAGAGGTGACATATAAAGACAAATACTTTTCATATCCTTGTTGGGGAGATGATTGTCACACTAGATGATGTGTTCGTGTTGCTACATCTGCCTATAGTGGGACAATTTTGTCCAAATGATCCATTAGACTTCGATGCTACTTTGGAAATTGTCATGGATCTTTTGGGCGTTGACCGGACGAGGGCTACGTCTTAGCTCAAGTAATGTCGTGGTCCCCATGTAAGACTGAGTTGGTTGTGAGACCTCTACAATGACTGTTGTGAGAAGCAACAGTGGGAGTATGTCGCATGGGCATATTTGTTGCATCATATTGGATGCACCATTTTTAAGGATAAGAGCATCACCTACATTTGTGCCTCGTACTTGCATCTTTTTACATATTTATAGTCACATGGGAGGTATTCATGGAGAGCTGTTGCACTTGCACATCTTTATGAGCAACTTGAAAATGATAGCTTTGCAAAGACAAAACAATTAGCTGAATATTTGACACTTTTACAGGTACACATATATCTTTAACTTTTATTTCCTTTATTGTTTCATTGTTGAAATATATTAGCACTTCTTTGTAGAGTTAGATATATGAGCACTTCCCTTCGATGGGAAGGAAGCAATTGGTGGATATGTATGATGAGCAAAGACCTCGACCATCACACTTTTTGACAGGGCGGCAGGTTTCTATCCTACATGAGGTTAGTGCACAATTGAATGCATTGACATGTGATAATGTGGGTTGGGCCCCGTATGGATCATATCGAGTTACTCGTCCGCTTGTTGCAATATCTCTCTTCTCTGGCTTCATCTAGGTCGGTGGAATTGTTCATCGTCATTTGTCGGAATGTGTCTTAAGGCAATTTGGGTTTGAGTAGCCAATCATGTGCTTTCCATTGGTTGTTCCAGAGGCTGACTTGTCCATCATTTATGCTCAGTGGTTACGCCTCGCGAGCATGTGTTAATGAATGTCACTTCAATGTTCTCTTCATCTGCATGCGTCTAAGGATACCTATAGTGGTTTAGGGATACATGCAAGAAAATGGTAGGACGTAATAAGTAAAATATAAGGTATAGCAACACATACCCTTGATTATGAGTCGACTAGCAAAGACTTCCTTAGTTCTTCGACTTGATCATAGGTACCTACTAAAATTGCATATTCATCACGCTATTAACTAAGTTCTTTAAACAGATCATGTCGGATAAGAGGTCGTGACCCTTCACCTTCCCCATTAATGCAACAATGCATTTGTAACCACAATGGTCATCAACAACAACATCAACACCATCGAGAGTGTAAGAGTGACAAATTGGATTGAACTGATCTAACATGGGTAATCGACTTTGTTGCATAAATCCAAGTTTTTAAAAGTTATCATTAATGATAAATCCAAATTTATCATTAAAAAGTTACATGATTTAAAATGCTTAATGATTCACCTCGACTTCGGTTCTAGTTGACTTGGGTCATCTTTCGGCCTGGTTTGACTCGGGTCATCCTTCAGTTCGGGTTGACTCGGCTCGTTCTTCGGTCTAGATCAACTTGGCTTGACAATAAGATTGCGGCAACTTGGATCAACCATCATTCCAGGTTGACTCAGATTAATTGTCGCATTGGATCGACTGAGCTCGACCTTTTTTCCGGACTTACTGAGCTCTACCTTTTTCCCGGATCGACTTAACTTTACCTTCGCAAGTGAAATGAAAAGAAGTAGAATTTAAATTGTCTTGTACTTTTGAGGAAATTTAAAATTTTTCTATTTTATTCATTTGAAATATCATACAAAATTTCTTAAATTTGATTTTTTTTTCTAATTGCTTTATTTTAATAAATTATTTTAGTATAAAATTGTTTAATTCTTCAAATAAATAAATTACATTTCTAAACTACCTCTATAAACAACATAAAGTTATAAATGTTGGTTTCTTTTAACAGATTATATCTTTCATTTATTAACATTTATCCGAAGAATTAAATAAAAAAAATCTTAAGAAAAAAGTAACACTTTTTTTTTTCTAAACTTTGACTTTGGAACAGTTATTTGGGAACAAAATTGAATATTATAATTTGGATTAAATTACTCTAACTAGGCTCCGAATATTATTGAGATATCCTTTTATAACACTCATAATAACGTTTTTATTAAAGTACTAAAAATTTTATATTTCATCAGATTTATTTTTAAAATTTATTAAGAAAATTTATAAAAAAATACAATTTTTCTGTTATTTTTTTTAAAAATCTTAATTTGCAAGTAATTTTTTATGGGTAATTATTTTTCCTAAAATTATAAAATTTGTAAGTATTTTTTACAAAATTTATTATGAAAAGTATTTTATATAAAATATTTTGTAAAAATATCAGACAGCAATTTCCTGCAAAATTTTTTTATAATAAAATTTATAGATAATTTTTACAAAATTTTTTTTAAAATAAAATTGATAAAAAGTATGAGTTTTTTCGATAGTAAATAGTGATATGATAATGTTTTTCAAACAATTAAATAGTGACGACGATATCATAGATAGAGACTTCCTGTGTATCGCTTTTTTGATTAATTAAGATATATAAAAGTAGGGAACGAGAGATTTAACTAATTTTACGAACATGGTGTTATAAATTATATTCACACAGTTTTTTACCGCAATATAGTCAAGCTTACTATCTCATCATTTAATTTTTTTATTCTGGATATTTAATTAACAGAAAAATAACCGTATTAAAAGCTCGTATTTAAAAAATGTTATTATAAGTTTACCTTGTGTTTGGATGGAGCATTTCAATAATGTTCAGAAATTTAAATACTTTGTATTTGAATTACTTGTAATTAAATTTCATTCATTTTTTAAATAACTTGTTTGGATAAGGAAATTAAAATACCTTATATTTCAATTTCTTGTTTGGAAAAAAAAATTGAATTTATTGTGAGATAAAATTTAATTTTAACAATATTTATTTTATGCTTAATTATGTTTTGAGTTCATGATAAATTTGGAAACATGCTCGACAACCCATATGGGTCGGGCAGACCCATCTACGCAACCAGATTGGTTAGAACCGATGACCCACTCGAGCTAGACTGACTGGGAAGCCCAGACAGGCTGGGTGGCCCGATGATCTAGAGGCCTGACGGCCCATACTGCACGATTGTGCCGTCAGGTTCGTCAATATGGCTCGGTCCAACCTGTCTAGGTCATTGGCCTAATGCTCCAGATGGGTCCAACGACCCGAACGGGCCCGACGATCAAGACGGGCCCAACGACCTGGATGAGCCCGACAATCCGGACGGGGTCGAATACCCGGACAGGGCCGAATACTCGGATGGGTCCGAATACCCGGACATGTCCAAATATCCGGATAGGTCCAAAGGCTAGGATGGGCCCGACGAATTGGACACGTCCGATGACCTGGACAAGCCCGATGACCTAAACGGGCCCAAGACTTGAACGGTCCCGACAACTCGTACGAGCCCTTTCAAACCATCGGGCCCGTCCGGATAGTCTAGCCCGTACGAGTCGTCAGACCCGTATGGATCATCGGGACCGTTCGTGTCATCGTTCCTGCCCGGGTCGTCGGGCCCGTCCGAGTCGTCGGGCTCGTCCGGGTCGTAGGGCCTGTCTGGGTCGTCACGCCCGTTCGGGTCGTCGGGCTCATCTGGGTCATTGGGCCCATCCGGGTCGTTGGGCTTGTCTGGGTTGTCGGGCCTATCCGCATCGTCCCGCACTTCCGGGTCGTCAGGCACGTCTGAGTCGTTGGGCTCGTCCAGGTCATCGGGCCTAATGATTTAGAAGGGCTCGTTCGGGTCGTCGGGCTCGTTTGGGTCGTCGGGCCCGTCCAGGTCGTTAGGCTCGTTCGGGGTGTCTGGCCCGTTTAGGTCGTCAAGCTCATCCAGGTCATCGGGCCCGTTTGGATCGTCGGGCCCATTTGGGTCGTCAGACATGTTTGGGTCATCGGGCCCGTTTGGGTCGTCGGGCACGTTCGGGTCGTCGGGCACGTCCGGGTCGTCTTGCCCGTCCGGATCGTCTAGAATGTGAGGTTGAATGAGAAGAATTTCAAATTCCACCTATTTTGAAGGTATTTGAATTTCTACTACTTTACTAATTGAAATCCTTCAAAAAAATGCTTGCATTTGAAATGCTTTTTAATTTCTCTATCCAAACAAAGCATTTCATTACAAAAAAATCTAAATTGTTCAAAAAAATGAATTGCTTCATTAAAATACTCTATCCAAACACACTCTTAAAGTATTTATTATGTCATTAATATATCTAATTTTTTTAATAATTCATTAATATTGTATCTTTATTTTATTCTATAAAATATTGTCAACAACATTTAAAATATTTAAACTTAAGAACTTTCATAAGTTAGTCAACTCCGAGCACCGATGTCACCGTTGTGGGTTATTTATTCATATACAATTAAAATGTATTGTTCTTAAATTTTATAAACTTATACAATATTTAAAAGAATATATAAGTAATAAAATTGTTTAGATCAATAAAGTTTAATGACGTGTTTGGATGAAACAATTTACGTGGATAATTTATTTATTTAGAGAGTTTAAAATTCTTTGAAGAAAATGACATGTTTGGTTGAGAAATTTTAAAAAAGTATTTTAAATAATAACAATAGAAGAATTTAAAATTCTTTCAGAAAATAAAGAAATTGAAAATTTCTAAGTTGTGAAATTGTTCAATGATTCGAAAAAAACAATTTACATGTCCAAAACGTCGACTCATATAGGCCTTCAATTTGAGTCCAAGGCCAAGTCGAGTCAGGTCGGGCAAAAGGTCGAGACGAGTGGGTTCGGGTCAAAGATATGGACTAGTTAGCCTAGGTTAAAGGTCGAGCCAAGTTGGCCTAGGCTAAAGGTCGAGTCGGATCAGCTCGTGCCTTAAGTCAAGTCAAGTCGAGTCAGCCCAAGCCCCATGTTGAGCCAGGTCAACCTTGATCAAAGGTTAGGCAAAGTCGGTCTTGGCCGAAGGTCGATCTGAGTTGACCTAGGCCTAAGGTCAAGCCAAGTCAACCTAAGTCGAAGGTCGACCCGAGTCAGTCTGGGCTGAAGGTTGACCTACGTTGGCCCGAGTCGAAGGTCGAGCCGAGTTAGCATAAACTAAAGGTTTAAACAAATCTACCCTAATTGAATGTTGAGTCGAATCAACTCGGGTCAAATCGAATCAAATTGATCGAGGTCAAATCAGTTTGAATCGTCCTAGGTTGAACAAGCTTAGGTTGAATCGGCTTGAGTTGACTTGAACCAAAAGTCAAGACGAGTAGTTCCAAATTGAAGGTCGAGCTAAGTTAAGTTAGACTCAAAGGTAGAGTTGAGTTCACCTTAAAATAAAAATTAAATATTTTTATCCAAAAAAGAAAATTCAATTACTAAATATTTCTATTTCTTGGAATTGTTGAAATTCACCGTACAAACACAAGGTAAGTTTATATAAATGTTAAGAAGTTAACCATTTTACACTGCCAATCAACAACAACAAAAAATGTTATTCTCTAAACCTTTAAGACTTAGTATTTATTTAAGTCAATAATGTTTAATGACTTTATCGTTTGTTATTCTATCTAACTTCATATTATCAATATAAACACTTTGTAACATATACATATATGGCTATATACCTAAAAATAAACTTTTTATATAATTTTTTTTGTAAGAAAATTATGGAGTGATGTCATGTAAGGATCTAGAAAATTATTTAAGGATATAAATAGTTTTATAAACGATACTAAATTGCACATAAAAATCTTTATTAGTCAAGTTTTATTTTATAAAAAACGTAACCCTATAATTTTTTCTCTAAACCTTTAAGATTTTAATTCTATATCATTCGTCTCTTTAAATATTCGAGTCCACCTTAAGACTCATGGCGTAAAGGGTATCACAACCAACCAATTAGATTTGTGACAAGAGTAAGTTATTTCTTATCTCTTTTGATTGAGTTAGTATAATCTTGGTTGCATATGATTTTTAAGGGACGCATGTGATCTTAGGTAGCTTAATATGGGTTAGATCATTGATCTGAGTTTTTCTTGTATAGTTAGAGATACATGAGAGATTTAAGTTGTGTAGAGCATTGATGGTGTGCGATTTATGCTTTTAAGTGAAGCCAGTACATTATAATAGTGTTTAAATCTTGTATAGTTAAAGCATTATTTTGTGTCTCTTGGTCTGGTTTATAATTTAGTAGTTGTGGTTGTTTTTAAAGTAAAAAGTAGAAAATTCAATATGAAAAAGTGTGTTTTTTAAGCCCAACCATATAAGGGATTGATATCACTCTAAACCCAAAACATTAAGACAAATAGTTTATAAGTCTTCTACCTAATAAGTTGCTTATCTGTCTCATTTTTACTCAATGCAGACTTAAACTCATATTTGGATTTCTAACACAATATATGCATCTTTCAAAAATAGAGTCAAATAAGGGCATATATGTGTGTAGACATTTGCTTTTTAAATGTGATTGAATGGTTGTAATTATGAAGATTGCTTTTTGTCGTGAGATGATGTATATATGTATTGGTTTATTATAATTACTCTAATTTACCTTATTTATGTTATTTTGTAGTTTATGTTGTTTTGTAGTTTGTCCATCAATTATAATTATACGTTATATGTGAGCATATGTAGGTTGAAGTGGTGACAATAATGATTCGTGGTGTACATGTCAATCATCTAAAACAAACACTTATAGATGGAAAAAAATAAAGAGCATTAGCTATAATTAGCTATATTGATTAAAATTTGATTGCAAACATACCAAATATAATAAATTTTGTATTTTACATATGGTAATATATATCAATATAAAAAAGTTTAAACCTTACCTAATTTTGAAATTTCATTAGTTAACTGTGGTTCGGAACTCGAATGAGTACAGCAAACTTTTGTTTTAAGAAAATGTCCATATTCTTTTTTTTTATGTCAATTTTTCACTTCTTTTTTATTTCAAAATAATGAAATTCTACACTACAAATTCCGAGACGTTAAAGAATGGTAAACTTTTTTAGGTTTTAAAAAAACCTAACTATGAATTACACCACCTTACAGAAATTCCACAGAAAGAAGGAAATCATTTTATAGTCAAAACAGTTTTTAAAAAGTTTACAAAATTAAACATAACAAGTATCGAGGATAAGTTCAATTACATTATTTATCATAAACTATAACACCATGTTCCACAAGAATGATACAATAACTGAAAATCATCTGACAGAAAACCTCTAACATACCAAAGAAAAGTCATCACAGTCTTTATCATTATAATCCATCACCATGGAAGATGATAAACAACAAACTGTCACTTAACTGCAAGTCAATTAAGGAGAACTTAAAAGAAGAGAAATATTGTATTGAATCCTTCAAATTGAAATGTCCTTTTTCATATATATGAGGGTAAACAATTAATCATTTGCATACTAATTATTAATCACTATAGAATACACTATTAGTGAACTAACTCACAGTGTTCAAATTTATAAGCAAAAAATGTAACATTAATCCAAAAGGGATTTTACAAGTGTATTCAATCCCAATTACAGAGAAAGGAAATTGAAGTTTTATTTACATCAGAGAAACAGAAGATAAAACATGCATACACCAGTGAGTTTTATGAATGCCCTATTGGAACATGTATCCTATGATTTAATCATGCTTTTTTTTTTTCGTTTTGCTTACCTTGATCGCCATTTCTTCTGTTAGGCTTTGAGGACAATTATCAATCTCCCAGAACAATGTTTTTATCAAATGTTGAATTTCTGGGTCCATTTCAGCATCCTCGTACGCAGCTTTTCCTTTTTTCTTCAAAGCACATGCTGGTTCAGGTTGATGAACAGGTTGATGAACGATCTTAGTTGTGCTATTGATTGCAGAGTTTTTCGATTTTTTGTATACTTTCTCTTTCTCAACGTGATCGCTTCCAAGTGACCCTTTTGCCTGCATTGCCTCAATCTCTCTTTTCATCAAAGAAGAACAAATATTCTTGATTGCGAAGAAATCAAGAATTTAAGATGTTGCAAGAAAGAAATCAAGAATTTAAGAAATCAAGAATTTAAGAAATCAAGAATTTGAGAAATCAAGAACTTGTATACTTTCTCTTTTCTCAACCTCAGAAACCCTCTCTCTGTCACTGTGATTTATACATGCAAAAGGGTTCTATGAACAAATCAACTAGTAGCTGGTTTTCCATTGGTTTAAGATGTTGTAATTAATATATTTTTATTCACTAACATGCATTTTAATGAATAGTTAGAATAATAAATGAGTTTATTTTCTCTGTCAAATTTGACTTTAGAGTCGTTAGGGAAATAAAAAAAAATTGTTTTTATTACCTAATTAGTTATAACGTAAAGGATTTTAATATAGTAAATAAATATTATAGTATAATAATTTTAAAACTTTCAAGTATTTATTGCATTTTTTAAGTAGTCGGTCTGTGTAATAAATGCTAATGTATTTTATATTCTATTTAATAAAAAGTATTAAATGAGGAAATAAATTCAATGTACATATTAAATAAAAATATTTGATTACAATTTATTGATAAACATAATTAGAAAAATGGCATTAAGAGAATTTGGAATTATTCAGTCTTGTTTCTGAACATTATTCCAAACAATACAGAATTTCAGAATAACTAGTCTTGTATAGCATACTAGTTAGGAAAATAAATAAAAAAACATAAAGCTATTAAATGGAAATCAAAGTTTAGGAACTTAAAAAATCAATATTTTTAATTAATTAAAATTTTCAAATATTTTTATCATCAGTTTTTAAACATTTATAAGCATAATTATAAATTACATTATATTGAATATAATCAAAAACTGATTTTTTTTTAACTATGTATCATAATCCAAATAATTTAAAAAAGACGCTAAAACAGTTTGGAACAATTAATAAATGGAGTATTTTTATCCGTGTGTGTGTGTGTGTGTATATATATATATATATATATATATATATATATATATATATATATATATATATATTAATAATGAGAATTATGTTTTATAATCATAATTTTTATACATATTTTACTATTATTTTTATTTCTATTAATATAAATTATTTTATCTTTTATGTTTTACTTGTTTTTAATTTAATTGATCACCTTTAATAAAAAAACTATTTATGAAAAACTTATTTATTTTATAATAACTTTCTATAAATATATTTTTATAAAATTAATAATAAAAATTGGTTTTTATTTTATTATTACCATAGGACACATTAGTATAGAGATAAAAAAAACTATATTATTAATTATAGATCTTTTATATATTATTGGTAGTTAAATTACTATAGAAGTAAAAAAAGAAAAAGCTATTAAATGTGATCTCCTACTTGAATTTCTATTGCACCACATTATGTGTCAACTTTTGTGAAAAATCTTGGTTACTATGAAAAAATAAAAAGTTATATATTTTAATTGTATTGATAGTTAATCAGTGAGATAATGTTTATGTCACCATCAATAAAATAAAGTGTAAACAATAGGATTCATGTTATTCTAAAAGTAAAATTATTTTAAAATTATTATTTTTTAACTTATTGAAAAAATAAGTTTTTCATTACAATCATTCCATTAAAATAAACGATAGATAAATATTGGCTAACATATTATTTGAATGCATATAAATACTAACTCTCAAAAGTAAGGAGAGAAAATAAAAAAAAAGTTATTTTAATAATTTTATTTTTTATTAGGTTTAATTTTATATTTTATTATTTATTAATATTAAATAATATGTTCTATAAAAGAAATAAAAATCCATCAAATTTAATTTTCACAAATTTTCATTATAATATAAAGAATTTGAAATTTTTGGGAGACCTTGACTCTCATGATGGTCCCCTCTTGACAATAATAACAACGACAATGATGACAACGGTGACAACATCAATGATGACATGAGAACACAATAATAAAAGAAATTGTTGGTTTAATATGGATAGGATAAGATAAGTCAATATTATGTTCTAATGTTTGGTTTTGACCGACTTGTTTGACCCAATTTATTTATGGATTAACTCCAAATAAGAAAAAAGAAAGAAGGTTAGGATTTTTATTGCCACACAGTGCAATGTTACTCCTTTGTTTCTCATAAACATCACATTGTCATTCTGCAACTTCCACCATGTTCGTCCCACACTATTATTTTGTGACTCCTAAAGCGATTGTGATAGACTAGCATGAGAAATCTGCTTCGTCAACCCTTAGTTTAATAGGCAACTTAAAATACTTATTTATTTTTTTCCTTTTCATTCTGGTTATAAGTTTTGTTTTATTTGAAGAACTCTTCTTTCACTACATAATTTTATTATCTCTCTCAATGATTCATCTTGTGTGATTTTCTTCATGCTCATTAAAATATCTATAATACTTTTTCTGTCAACATTTGCAAAAATAATACATGTTGTAATTGTTTGCTCTTTTCAGTAATTGTGAAAATATTATTTATTTTATTTTAAGATTTAATCAATTTTGATTTCTTTATTGAAATTTAATATTGGAGAAAAGAAAATGTGTCATTTTGATGTTGAGTTTTATATATATATATATATATATATATATATATATATATATATATATATATATATATATATATATATATAATAATGTT
>Ga0099822_1007420_pt1 | contig 14178 bp, 8 predicted proteins | sample CowpeawhiteBW_FD_76839 | JGI IMG/M metagenome (GOLD analysis project Ga0099822, IMG submission 76839) | Root nodule microbial communities of legume samples collected from California USA - Cow pea white BW | ecosystem: Host-associated > Plants > Roots > Nodule | place: USA: California | collected...
GGAAAAAAAAGGGGAGTGGAGAAAAAATTGGATAAAAAAATGATAAGAAAAAAAAACAAATTTTTAAAAAAAAAAAAAAAAATAAAAAAAAAAAAAAAAAAAAAAAAAAAAAAAAAAAAAAAAAACTTTGGTCGGTCAAGCTGAAATTTTGACTAATTTTGATCGTCGATTTCATTCAAAGCGCAATGAGAAGGAGAAGACACCGTTCTTTTTCATTATCTTTTGATGAAAAAAACATAAAGGGTTTCCACTAAAAAGTATATAATACTAATAAATGATGCACGCAAGTTTGTATCTTTGAAAACCAACCAAAACAAAAAGCCCTCTCACCACTTTTCTCTTCCACATTGTTTTGTACTGAACAACAACACACCATAGCTTCATTGATGTGGTATAAGATGAATGAAACAAAAACCCTTTGAATTGTGATTCCTTTGTAGTAAGTAAGAGTTGTTCTCCTTTTTACTTTCAGCATTTATCTATCTTTCAAGTTGCTAAAACATATCCGTTTCAGCAATAAAGAGGGTCTATTATTGAAACCCACTTAGGTCGTGTTCTTCAAAAGTTGCTGGTCAAAAATCATTCTCACACAAAATGATTTGTCACAGCTCGAGTCCTTACAATCAATCATTCACCCAATCAAACATGCATCTTTATCATCTTTCTTTCTCTAATTTAATACGAATCATGCACCGTCTTCGCATAATTTACAGAACCTCTATAATGCTTTCTCTTTATTAATTGCTTCGAAAGCAATGTTTTATGTGCATTCAGAACACTAACCAAAGTACGTGCGATCTCATGCATGTAGCCCCCATCAGACGGAATTGTCGTCATACACAAGGTGAGTGTTCAATATTAATATATGTTTATTCAATTGCTGATGTTATATATGTGAGGGATCTTAAAGCAATTCACCTAGGGCACTTGCTGCAATTGACCCTAAATTGTTGGGAACAGACTTTGTGCAAATACCTTATAGATAACCTCACTTTAAGGAGATTCACGATCAATCCAATCCAATACTATAACAACTTTCATTTGATTTAATTTGTTTCATCTTACAAGTTATTCAAATTGAACTTGATGATGATTAATTTATATTTTATATTTTAATCACATCTAAATAACAAATATTGAAATTTTTTAAAAAAAAAAAGATATTAAAATAAAATGAATATGCATGTATCTTAATAAAACATATATAATGAGAAAATAAAACTAACATAATTTCATGATTTTTAATTATATATATAAGAATGAATTTTAATGGTAATTTCAAAATATAATTAAAGTGCGTGAAAATTAATCGTTGAAGATAAGAATATCACTTTCGCCTTTCTTTTTATGTGTGTTCACTACACGAATGCGTTTACTTTACAGAAAGGTTTGATGAATTGATTTCAAGTGTAAGGCTTTCTTATATTAATAACAGGATATTCAAAAGTTTCGTCAAATATTCTACCTTTTTTTTTCTCTGGACAAAATTGATAACTAGGACCCGACCTATGTTTTGATTCCACGTGTACAAAACTTGTCGTCGAATTTTGCCCAGCTTTCATGCCTCATTCATTCCTACAATTACGAAGTTTTATATATTTCGTGGTATAGCTCATGCATTCTCATACATTAGTGGATGAGTGTATTTTCATAAAAAAAAAAAAAAAAGCTTGGGCAATGATGAAGTAGGAAATAAAATAATTGTGTTTTCACACACACTAACTAATTGGTCAATCTTAAATTAATAAATCAAATAATTACGAATTCACATCGACTAATATAACCAAAGCCCCATTAGTTAGTCTTGATTTCTAAATTTTTATTTTATAGATTTTTTAAAAGCAAAATCTCCATTAACCCATTACAACCATTCTTCTTCCTTTTTTTCACAATTTTATTCTTAGCTCGAGTTCGATGAGCGTTGAGTAGTTATCATTGGACGCTACTGAAATAGTAATTTCATTGCCTTAGAATCATTATTGGGCGTTGGGTTTGGATCATTAGGCATTAAACTCTTGGGTTTTAGGGTGTTGGACGCCAAGTGTAGGGCATTGGGACGTTACCTTATTTATGTTTTTAAGCTATCTTAGTAAAATTGCAATTCTTACATTATTCACTATTGGATCAGGCTGAAATTTTGATAGTTGGTTCATGACATATGTTTTTTCTTTTTGATTGTTGAAATTATCAATTGGAAGTTGCTTAGAGAAATCAGTTTCACACAATTTGTCTATTTTAGGTTTCTCCTTCTTTGTTATTCAAATTTGAGGGTATTATTGCTTTGGTGCACTAGCTGGTTGTAGGCACTTAATTATGTTGTGGGGTTTTTTTACTTCTCCTATTTAGAGATTTTTCCTTGTTAGACAATATTGGGGTTCTCTTTTTTAATATATATGTTATTGTTTGGATTTGTGAGTGTATGTTGTGGCTCAGTGAAAGGTGGTGCACTTTGTTAGTATATAGTGGTGAGCTTTAGTGTTGAATTTGCTCTTAAGACTCTTGGAGAATACTGGAGAGTGATTTTTGCCCGCAAGTCTCTTTAGGAGAACAATGGGAAGAATAACTCTACATAGTTATACCAAAGGTAAACTTCGTCGAGGAAGCTCTCGAGGAGACTGATGGGATGTGGCGCTTGTGTACTTCGCCTGTAAGGCTCTTGGGAGAGCAGAGGAAGTGGATCCTATCTGTAAGGCTTGTGAGAAGCAGGAAGGGTATTTGCTCCTAAGGCTTTTGGGAAGGAGGTGAAATGGAACCTATCTCTAAGGCTTAAGAGAAGTAGGAAGGATGGTTTCTCAAGGGCTGAACAATTGTTGGTAAGTTGTGTACAAGAGTTATAGTGAAACCTAATTCCAAACACTGACATCATTGGTGGTTGTATTGTTTGAATTGATAATATGTTTTTTAAACTATTGTGTGTAACAACAGGTTTGTGAGTGGTTGTAGGAAACAATCGATGGAATTGATTTGTGTTGTGAGTCATCGTGGTTATGTAAGGTTGGGTGAATTGTGATATTATTAGTGAGGCTTATTCTTGTTTATAATGTTTGATGGTTTTTATTAGTTCACCTTTGTGTTGTTGTGTGTGACTGCGATGATTGTATTTTTATATGGGAGCATATGCTAGTATAGATATTGATGAAGATGGACAATTGTGAGGAGATATGTTGGAGTTTAACATAAAGGGTTTTATTGAGGAATATTATTGAATAATGTAATAAAGATTTTGATGTTTTATAAACGATGGATTTATGTTGATGGTTTATATATATGGAAACTTTGAGGAATTATTTGTTTTGGGAATAAAGAAAATTTTAATCCTTGTTTTATTTTATACAATGAAATCAGAGTGAAATTGTGTTTATGATTAAGTTATTAGATATGATATTAGTGACATCCTAGACGAGGTGTTACAGTATGGAGTAGCCAACTAATACTTTCACTATGTCTCTACCAGTGGCCTTCACCCAAGGACTTAATATCAAGTTCATGTAATCGAATATTATTTGTCCCATATTCTCAAACCTCACAATTTTACCTATGTGTGAGCTAATTATGTTTTAACTGAAGATGGGATAGATGCTTGCCTATTTGAGATTGGTATCTTCTTGTTGTTTAGTGCATTTTTATACCAAAAAGACCTTAAGTGTGACTATCAATTCCATTTTAACTTGCGTACAATTGATGCACTTACATTGTGTGTACAACCATCATCCTTACCATGAGCCATTAAAGATTACACACATAATTTCTACATACAGGTTAAATGTGAAATTAGTATGTTCTTCTCTTCCCACAATTATAGGACACCTTACCAAAATAACTTCTTCCAATATACTTTTGTCCTACTTGAGACCCATCCAAGTCCATATGATCAAACTTAGTTCTACTATTTACTTAGCCCTTTTCTTACATTTTTTTCACCTTAATATAAATTCATTGATCTTATGAATTCTAAAGAGTTTACACACTTGTCTAAATACAAAACTATTTGAAAATATGTATCTCAATCACAACCAAGTTTTCAACTAAGCCATACATAACTCAAATAACATTAACTATTCCATTCCTAAAATCAATTTTGTTCCTTGCACATTCCAAATTGCAGCAATCGAAATTCATTTCCATACCTTATTTCATTTTGTATGACCCAACTCCTTTATATGCAAAGGAGTTTGGATTGAGTGACTAAGCTCACATTTGTAAAATATAAAAGAATTCTCTTTCCTTTATGGGCGACTATCTTCTTATTTAGACATTGCATTTTGTTATAAAAATAATAAGTTATTGTAGTAGGATCACTACAAAAAAAAACTGATATTACCGATGGTCAAAATTCGTCGGTAATGATCAAAATCCGTTGCTAAATCAACATTATCGACAAATTATCAACGGTCAAAAATTTGTTAGTAAAAAATTTTATCAACAGAAATCATGTTCCGTCAGTAATTATTGACGAAAAAATCCGTCGGTAATTACTAAAAAAAATTTCGGTAAATAACATGCATTGTTCATCTTCTTCCTCCTCCCTCTTTCATTTTTTTTTTTGTTTTCTTCTTCTTCGTCGTCTTCTTCTTCTTCCTCTTTCTTTTTCTTCTTCTCCCTCTTCTTCTCCTTATTCTCCTTCATCTTCGCTTTCTTCCTCTTCTTCTTCTCCTCCTTATCCTTCTTCTTCTCCTTCTCCTTCTCCTTTTCCTTCTTCTCATTCTTCTTCTTCTTCTCCTTCTTCTTCTTCTTCTCCTTCTTCTTCTTATTCTTCTTCTTCCTCTTCTCCTTCTACTTTTTCTTTCCCTTCCTCATCTTTTCTTCTTCTTCTCCTTCTTCACCTTCTCTTCTTCTTCTCTTCTTCTTATAAGGTGAGCTTTGGGCGAAAAAATTCTTCTTCCTTTTACCGACGGTAAATTTGTCGATAAAAAAATTTAAATTATCAACAAATTTTATCGACAAATTTTACGTACCGACAAATTTTATCGATGGAAAAATTCGTCGACAATAAAAATTTGGGTGGAAAATTTCTAGCTTCTTTTACAGATGGATTTATCCAACGGTAAATTTGTCGGTAAAAATTTTTTAATTTATCAACGGATTTTACCGACATAATAATCCGTTGACAATACAAATTTGAGCGGAAAATTTCCCACTCCTTTTATCGACAGATAAATTCGTCGCTAAATTTGTCGGTAAATAAAAGTTGAATTATCGATGAATTTTACCGACAAATTTTTTTATCGATAAATGAAATCTGTTACCGATGGATTTTTCATCAATAATTAAAATTTAAAAATTCGTCGGTAAAATTCATCGATAATTGAAATTTACCGACTAAAACATATTTGTCGGTAAAATTCCGTCAGTATTTTTAGTTTTTTTTTTTTGTAGTGGATGTAATAAAAACAATCACGTGCATCCACCTATCATTGAAGAATTCCCTAGTACTATTTCGTATGTGTTTGTTAAAACACTTCGCCTATATGGATTGATTGACCAAGCTCCTATGTGTGAAAACAAAAAAAAACATCATAAAATAAATAATCTATACATAATTATTATGTCATAAATGAATATAAAAATTACAAAATTCATATCAAATGAATAAACAATGTGTCCATACATATTAGTGGATCCCTTGATGTGTGAACTTCCACCATTATTAGATATAAGATTTTGCATAATTGTATTACATTTTGATTGATTCAAAGACACATTAATTTTAATTCATTTAGACTTATTATCTTATGTTATAACTTTCATAAACATCTTTAAAAGTCTATGAGAATCTAAAGTGAAAGTGATTCTTAATTTTGTCGTCATCCTCAAGGCCCCATGTGACTTTCACCACAAAAATATAAAATCTTAGTAGGGGTTTATTAACAAAGGTTATAATAACCTCTAGAAAGAAATGGACATTAGAGAGGTTTTGAAAACCCTTGTTAAAATACCAGGGGTTTTCTTAAGAACCTCAGTAAAATTTAAATTCTCAATGTTCACTACACAAAATCGTGTAAATTGTGACGATTTTAATATGACAGTTATTTAAAATTGCCGTTCATTACATAATAATACGACAATTTTTGAACTGTCATATTTTACTTGCAACATTTGACGATTTTAACTGTCATTTGTTCAAATGGTCATTTTTAACATGTAAAATTCGACAATTTTAAGTATCACTTTTACATAAAAGTTATAAAAAAAAAATTGAAACTTCAATCCTTTCAGGCCCTCCACCCTCACTTCTCAAATTTTCATTTTCCCTCTTCAACCCTTATAGTGCACAACAATACCGGCGCAGGCACCAACGTCGCTGATCACCAAGGCTGGTGGCAACAGCACTGGCCACCATTCGAAGTTTTGTCGGCGTCATCGCACGATCTTCTTCCACGCGACGCACACCTTCCTCTTATTCCTTCACGCACAAGCACAATTACTCCTCCATGGATCGCCACCATAGTCCGCGTCAACCATCTTGGTTTGTCGCCAGCTCTACAGCAATTCACACTTGGAACCATTGTTGGAGTTATTCTCTTCATTCTCCTTCATCACTCTTCCGTTCTCATCAAATTTCAAGTCCTAGGTGACAACCTTTTCGTTCTCCATGCTTCCTCTTTCTATTTCATCACTATTTTTGTTTCAATTTCATAATCATTTCTCATTGTGATTGTATCTCATGTTTTCATCTTCCGTATCACTACGTTGTATCCTTGATTTCAAGTTCGATTTTGCATCCCTTGCTCTTTTGTTTTCAAGTTTCATTTCATCTTTCTGATTTCATCTCACTACCCTAACTCACTATTTATTTTCCCTATTCTAACTTAGTGTTTCAAGTAGCAGCAGTGACCGCAAACACTACAACCGGATGTGATCTCGTATATCAAAATAGGTATAATTTTCAATTTAGAAACCTATTTAGCTTCTCACAATATCCAGTTCGCACTAATCCCTAATTTATCTTCATTATTTTTCAAAATAATCTGTGTTTTTGCTTTTGCAAAAGGTAAAAGGGGTATGAGTTTGTGTTTGATGTGTGGGATGCCAATTAGAAAATTCCTACTCCATTTGATAATCCACATTTCTGAAATTTAATTTCACCGAACCTATTTCCATTTGAGCAGTTCTGTGAACCTGTTTCTGTACACGTGCGTGGGTGGGGCTGGCATGGTGCACGCGAGGGATCGTGGTCACAGTGTGGAGCTATGAGGATGTGTTGATGAACTTAGTGGTGGCGGAGGAGACACAGGTTGGTCCATTGTTGGTGGGGCGAAAAGAGTGAGGGATTACGGGGACACGAGGAATGAGGTGGAGGAAAAGGTAAGGGTGGGGTTGAGTAGTAGGAAAGGGGAGCATAGGAAGAGAAGAGGGTGGTGCATTGGGGAGTTTCATAAGGTCTTGGGGAGAATGCCTTTGAGGTATAGCTATGGCAAGGTCGTTGATGATATTGGGGAACATGGTTTGTGTTACAAAGGTGGCAAGATTGTCTTCTGTGATCAATCATGAAACGTGATTTTTTCACTTCAGTCTCTATGATTTTAACTCTATTGTATTTGGTTTTACACTTCTCAAGATTTTATTTGGCTCAATTCCAAGCTCGTGAAGGAAGGGTTCTTTTTCTCTAAAGTTGGAGGAGACATTAACTCCCAAGTGAACACAGCATGAAATTCAATTCCAAAGACATGAAGGAGATGGTGAAGTTTGAGTGCAATGATGTTTTGCTATTAGGGGTTGGGGTTGTCATTACAGGTTGCTGACATGTGAGAAAGCTTCCAATGGAACTTTGAACTCTTTATTCACCATGATATCGATCTGGTTGAAGGAAGAAAGTTTCAAGGTGGAGTTAAGAGATCTTATAAAGGTTCAAGTGACATGTTTCGGAGTCTCATGTTGTTTGTGATAAGTGAAATTTTTTAAGGGAAATGAGGGATAAGTTTTTAAGATTGTGGGGATTGTGTGAGCTCGACACATGTGAAATTTGGATTCAATACTATATGTTGTCTTGTATACTGCTAGGAAATGCTTTCCTAAGCCCTCATAAACCAGAAAATGAAGAGCAGACAATAGCCTACAAGATTTGCGAATATTTCCATGCAACTATTCGTACATGTGCCATTGTTGTTGGCATTACTGCACTTATTACTGCCATTGTTTGTTTTTGCTGATGTGATGGAAACTTTTGGATCTAGCCTTTTGTTGTGAATGTTTTTTTTTTGTTTCAGCTAATCAATTAGGCATAGAGTTATTGTGAAAGACAAATTTTCTTACAATCAACTAAAGTTTGATTTATGCATTGTCAGTACAATACTCACAAATGGTAATTCAATAAGATCACAGCATCCCTTTTATTGTGACTTTCCTCTACAAAGCATAATAAATAAAATAGAAGTAGTTCATTTTTTCATGACACATAATAATTATATTAAAATTGAATCGATATTCATTATACTCATTTAGAACTAAAAGAAGTGTTTTGGTATCTCCATTAGAGAGTGACAAAGCAAAACTAGGTAACCTGAAAAGAAAGGTTTATAAAATTGGGAGAAAAATAATAATCACTTATAATTTTTATAAATTTTGTTCTCCTTTTTTTCTTATAAGGTGTAAAATAGATTTGTAGTGTTAAAAAGTTATTGATTTGCTTTAAAAATTGAGAATGTGGTAAAGACAATTGTATAATACAAAAGTAATACCAAAGGCCTTTGGTTGAACTATAAATTGAATTTAAATAAGAAAATAATTGAAAGTTGATTGAAATAGGAAACGAAAAACAATAACAAACCAAGACAAAAGAATGAAAGAAAAGTTGGGATGTGTAGAAATATAAATAACAATAAAGAAAAATAGGAAAATGTGCAATTAATTATAGAAAGGAAATAAATAAGGTATATTTGTGAAAAAACAAAGAGAAACTAATATGTTATGGTGTTTTGATTGAAGTAAAATATTATCAGTGTTGTGTACCTTAAAATTGGAATCATTATTAACATTAAAAACACCTAGGGTGGAGTTGGAATCCATAAATTTATGGCTCAATCACAACCACTCTCCTTCCTTTTTTCTTTTCTAAAGAAGTAACATAAGAGAGATGTTGAAAACTAATAATTCTTTTCCTCATTGTATGTATATAAACCTACATGAAAACATGCAACATACAAAAGGTGAAATGGCATAACCTTAAGATTTTGACTAATATTCTACCACAAATAAGAACATTGATATTCATGCTAAGTTCAACAGATAACCCCATTTGCATTTGATGGTTGACAAGTAAGTTTAAAACATAGTATTTCTTGTGAGGGTGGTGTCTTTTTCTCATTTTATCTCTTCTATATTTTGTTTTTTCCTTTTTATTTTGGTTTTAGAATCTAAACTTCACACTTGAATAATCATTTCATTAATTTTGTGTTAAATGGAGAGATTCTAATAGCTTCTTTTATAATTCTTCCTTCATTCATTTTCATGCATTGGTTTGTTTTGTTATTGTTTATGAATTTTTTCTTCACGAAATTCAATTGCTAATTGAATTAAAATCATATAAACATTTTTTAATTTGAGTTTGTACCCACTGAAAATTGATTCTAAACAAGAACATCATGAGTTACAACTATCATATTTATATTTAACAAATCTAATTCCTAATGTACAAGGTTGAATTGTATTAGTCCTTATGCTCCTTAGGTTTATACTTCTTATCCTTTACATACCTTCCATGTTTTTAAAGCATCCTCTTGAAGTTGTTTGATAGAAAATAATGTTCTTCATTTTTAAGTTCGAATTGTCTTATGGATCGTTTACTACTTCAAGCACCTTTATTGGTGTACCTCCTTTGGCATTTCGACATTAAGAGCAATGGATTTTCCTTTACTCACCTCTAGCATATGAACATGACTTTATACAAAGAAAGACAACATCCTTGACTTCAAGTAGTCATAGTTTTCACCTTTGAACAAAGGTGGACGATTAGCAAATTGTCTATTGTTGCCCATGAGTCTTCTTGCAAGATCATGCCTATTGTCTTATTAAGAACTAACCATATAGGTCAACACTGATATCAATTATAAGAACAATTAACTCTAAAAGGGAAGTTAAATAAAGCCCTAAATTCTTTCTCGGGATTAATAGACTAAATCGTCAAGCAAATAAACAAAGAAAAAATAACAAAGAAATTGTATACTAGTTCATAAAAACTTACTTGATACATCCAATTCTCCTGCAGATTCCACTAATTAACAATGATTACAATCCAATACACAAACCACTCTTGACATTGTGTTTTTGCTTTCAAGTATTATTGCTTTTTAAAATATCAACTATATGTGTTCAAGATGAAGAATGGTTATTATCACCAAAAAGGAGAATTTTCTTGAGATTGAAAATTCAAACAAGCATATTTGAAGAATGTTGATGCCTACAAGCACTTAATCTTGATGAAATTATGGTGATCTTGTATTGATTAGTATTTGAGGTTTAATCCTATGTTTAAATGCACAGTAAGTAATTAGTTTACATGTTTTGATCTTGATTAGTTTTGATAAGACTATTCTTAATAAGTGCGTAGATCTTTATTTTAAAATTTCATTTTAGTTGATTAAAAGTATTTTAGTCAGTAAAATATTTCTAATCCTGTTGAGTTTGCTAGGTAAAGTATTTTACACTTCAAAAAAATATCATACTATCTACAAAATTTTACCAACGAAAAAAATACGTCACTAAACAAAAATTATTGACAAAGTTTAGCGACAAAAATATCCATCGATAATGGATCCGTCAAAAAAATTTGCCAATAATTCTGAATTTTATTACTGACAAATATTTTTATCCATAAATTTCGTAGATAAAATAGGCATCAAAGTTGATGCTTTCACTTTGACCATGTTATTGTAAAATTTGTTAGCAAATTCTTCGGTAATTGATTATTTTTAAATTTTTTTGGTAATTAATTTTTTTTAAAGAAAATCCATTGTTAAATCTATCAGTAACTATTTTTTGAAAATTTATCAACAATTATATCTTTTAAAATTCGTTGATAATTCTTTCGATAAATCTATCAATAAAATTTATATCAATTTTTTCACAAAATCTGACAAAATATTTGTTATATATTAAATAGAAAAAGATAAGAAAAAGAAGAATAAGAGAAAGGGGAAGATGAGGAGGAGGTGGTAGCGGTAGAAAAAGAAGAATACCAAATTGCGATATTTACTGACAGAAAATAATTCATCAATTATTACCAATGGATAATTATTGACGAATTTAGATCGTCGGTAATTGTCGACAAATTTTTTATCGTCAGTAATTATTGACTGACTTTTCTATCCATCAGTAATTTTTAACGAATTTTGGCTATTAGTAATAACATATTTTTTTATAATGTTGTATGTTAAAAAATTAGTTTAGTCAAATAAAATAATTTATGCTTTTTAAATAAATGAAGATTATTTTCTTTTACAATTAAAACACAATTTTAATAAAGTAAAATAACTATAAATTCCTATTGGCTTTAGGCAATTAAAATGTCAAATTAATCCACTATAAATTTCTGAAACTTCATTTCACTTAATTTTAGATTACTAAAATGTGTTTTACAAAGAGAAAATTTTCATATCGAATATCGTCATTCTTTATTTTCTTCTTACTTTGAGCTAAAACTTTTCATACTATTCGATATTATTTTCATTTTCTAAGTTGTATTCTTTATTACGCTTGTCAAAAGATTATAGAAAATCTTGTCATAAAATTTCACAAGTGGTGATAGGTGCTTAAGGTACAAGATTTAATGTTATATATTTTTCTTGTTTTAAGGAATAATTGTAAAACTTGAAAATAGTTTATTGGTTTAATGAAATTGATTAAGTAAACATAGTCTTTTTGTTTAAAGTGAACCAACGCAATTGTTGTGTGTGTCTCTTTCTCTCTAACTTTTTTTGTCACATTTCTAACTTTTTAAAATTTGAAGAAATTTTAATAAAGCATCATGAAAACCTAAAATTATTTTAGTTTCTCATTCAAAAGAGTTTTTTTATTCATTTCTGAAAAGTTTATTAAGTCCATAATTAAATTAAAAAAATCATATATTTTTGTTATTAATAGCAATCAGATCAAATAAAATGTTCTATATTATTGGTATATATGAAATAATGAAATTGATTAGTACGGGTAATAACTTTCAATATATTCTAAATGTCACAGAAAAATAGACGAGGTTTGACTATGTTTACTATGACACATATGGAAATTAGAATTAGAACACAAATAAGAGTTAAATATATGTTTTTATCCATTAACTTTTGGTGAATTTTGGAATTAATCTATTTTAAAACTTTTGACCATTTTAGTCCTTCATCTTTCAAAATACGTGAATTTAGTCATTTTAATCAAATTTTGTTAAGTTTATTTATCATTTAAAGTGTGTTTCATAATAGTATTTGACTTAACATTAAAGTAAAAATGTGTCAAACAGTATAAACAACTCAAATACAATCATGAAATGCATACGAAACATCAAATAAACCTAACAAAATTTGATTAAAATGACTAAATCCACGTATTTCAAAAGATAAAAGACTAAATTGGTCCAAAATTTTAAAATAGACTAATTATAAAATTTACTAAAAATTAAGGGATTAAAAACATATTTAACCCTACAAGTAATATCAATTTTATTACAGGAAGGTGTGGTTAAGCAATTACTTTTGATGATACAAATTTGTGTTCACATTTATAAAAGACGGTTCTTTAGTTTGTTTAATAGGATAAGAATATGAATACACAACACTTGTTATATTATTATTATATACTCGAATAAAATGGATAATGATGTAACATAAGTGGTGTTTTGAAATGAGAAGGTAACGAGTAAATGTAGAAGAAAAGTGAGATGAGATGGGGAAAATTGACGAGGCTATTAATATGATGGAACAGGTCGTGTTCGTGCAAAGAATAAGGATTTATTAGGGATAACATCATGAATAAGGATACATATGCAATAATTTAGATAAAAAAAGTAACGTTCATTCACCCAACATGTGTCTTATTAAGGGGTTTCGTGTTCAAAGGGGAAACCCAGAGAACCATTTCAGATGAAAAACGCAGATAGTGTTGTTTTTGTGGTTGATGTTGAGTGGGAAAAAATCTTATAAAAGTTACTTAGTTAAAGGAGCATTTTATAATTAAATGTCCATATATTTTCTGTCGATTATTTTTGTAACAATGTTCAACAACAATACAAAAGAACTTTTGTTTCCACCTTATATTTATTAAAATAACTTTGTTAAGATCGATTACTAGTGATATAGAATTATTGGATATCCAAATTTCTTCAATATGATAGAAATAAGATAATTAGATTGAATCATCACGTTCGAGATATTATTTGTTTTAAAGTTAAGAATTTTATTATGACTTATTTTCAAAAGAGTTTCAGATCAATTGAAATAAGTTCTTCAAAAAAGATATCATAGAAATAACATAATTAGATTTAATCATCACGTTCGAAATATTATTTGTTCTAAATTTCAGAATTTTATCATGATTTATTTTCAAGAGTTTCAGATCATTAAAAGAGGGTGGTATATTTAAATTACTTCTGATTTTAACACCTAAATTATTTTAAACTACTGAGAGTACCACAACAACTTCATAATTTTTCTCGTAATCTAACTTCACCCATTTGTTGGTTTGAGTTAAATTGATGTCATAATATACACTATTAAAAAATCATTAAATAACAACCAAATTTTTTTTTTAAAAAATAGTCATTATATTAACTAAGTTAAAAACCACTTTATAAACTAATATTGGTTTCTAAAAGTGTTTATTATTAAGACTTCGGAAGGATATCAACAAAGCATATCCATAACTATTAGACAACATCCAATTCTCTAGTACTTAACACTTAAAGGTTCTACTAATAAAAAACTTTGGTTACAAATGAGTAACTAGTCTTGCTTATCTCTCCCAAGTTTCCTGTTCAAACTCAAAGCATGAATATTTTTTGTTGTTACTTTTGGCCACAAACAAGATAAGATGGTTTCTATCCATTTATTTTATTTTAGTTTTAGTTTTTTTTTTTCATAATACATTTTTTTTTTTTTTTATTTTTTTTTTTTTTTTTTTTTTTTTTTTTTTTTTTTTTTTTTTTTTTTTTTTTTTTTTTTTTTTTTTTTTTTTTTTTTTTTTTTTTTTTTTTTA
>Ga0099822_1007422_pt1 | contig 14174 bp, 6 predicted proteins | sample CowpeawhiteBW_FD_76839 | JGI IMG/M metagenome (GOLD analysis project Ga0099822, IMG submission 76839) | Root nodule microbial communities of legume samples collected from California USA - Cow pea white BW | ecosystem: Host-associated > Plants > Roots > Nodule | place: USA: California | collected...
AAAAAAAAAAAAAAATAAAATAAAAAAAAAAAATATATATATATATATATATATATATATATATATATATATATATATATATATATATATATATATAAAATGTAACGTCTCAAATTAGTAGAATAATTCTAATCTATAGAACGTCTCATGTTTATAGTATAAAATAGAGTACTGACATAAAGTATATTAGAATTAACCTTTTACCGTTATAATAAATTATACTGGAAAGGAAGTCCAAAGACACAACACAATGCCATGAAAAGAATTTAAACACATATTAGATTAAATTGGAAATTTGCTCAAAGAGCAAGAAACTACAAGATAACAGTACATAAGAAGAAATGTTCAACAATGAGCAATAAAGGATCTAGGAAGCCTAACTACATAGCAGTCTCCCCACCAACATCACGATCACCAAGAGTCTCCACATCTGCTCTCACCAAGGATTTGGTGATCATCGCAAAAGGAAAAAAGCTAAAGAAGAGAACAGACACAAAGAGAAAGGGTAAGCTAGAGTAAAATATTTAACATGTTATTGAGCAAGTAGATTATAAAACAGGTTATAGGCAAGCAAAGTAGTAAGCAGCCAAAACATGTGAAAGCAAACAATTAAAGGACCATCTAACTATATATCTGAATCATACTCTTGATATAGAATTCTAAAGAGGAAGTATGCACATGTGCTGGTTTCTAAACTCTACAAAGTCTAGATGCAAGGAGTTATCACCCAATCACACAGGGTTAATCCTCTAATACCTTGGGCCCAATATGTCCAAAGACTAGGACCTCCTGCTACTCTCACCACATAAATTATTCTACTCTATGTCAGCGTGAATGATTTTTAGAGTTCAAGATACCTTCCTTTATCTAGACATCTCCTCTATCTATACACTAACCACCATCACCAAGAGTTTCCCTTGAAACTCTTTTACCAACAGAATCCACATGCCATATCAAACATTCAATTCTCATGTCAAACCACCACCAATCAAACGAGTCATGTTTTCCATTTCATACTCAACAGAACAAGATTTTATTTAATCTCATACTTTATAAATGTATACCATGACATACATATATCACAAAATAGTATTTATCCTAAATAAGTGAGTGCCAACATTTAAGTACTTGTAATTCCATACAATCAAGCACAACACACAATCATAATTCTTACACCAAAATTTTTAAGAAAATTTATTATTACAAAACCAAAATCAGTGCAGTAATGCGTGATTCATTGCTCAAGCTAAAGACATCTAATCGACGATCCAACCGGTCAAACCACAAAATAGCATGTTATGAACCAAATGTCCAAATTTGAGCTCAATCCAACAGTTAATGAGTCGAGACGTCAATTTTACTAAAACTGCGCATATCAGAAAAATGACATAGTTGCCCAGCGACCTAGGACACTCGCTCAATGACCACCCGACACTTCAGAATACGAAAAGTAACGTCAAATATCACAGTTTCATGAATATTTGAACCCCTAACTTGGAAATACACCAAAAATTAATGTTTTCTCCAATCTTGTCTCATATTTCACAAAACATTAATCACATAAAATAGAAATAACGTGAAACTCTAGCTTCCCTTACCTGGATAATGCTCGAAAATGATAGAAAACACTTAACAGAGAAACACCGCAGCTCCAGAAATCAAACACAGACGTGATACAAAAACAAATACAGGGCATGAGGATGAACCCTAACCCGAACCAACGTACCCCAAACGGTAAAAAGGATAAGAAACGAAAAGGGAGTTTAAAGACTCAACTTACTTGAAAGTAAAATGAGTTTGGCTAGCTCATAGAGGAACGTGAGTGAAACCTTGCAGAACTCTTGCTTAAGGAAGTAGAGGAAAAAAGAGAGTTGTATATAGAAATGAGACATAAAATGAGAATTAGAGGACTAAAAAGGAATATTGGAATCCTCAAAACTGACCTTAGGTCCACGAAAAGGCGAGACCCAAAACATTTTAGAAATAAAAAAAATGGAGCTTACATATATATATATATATTTTATCCATAAACATGATACACACGAAACTCAAGGTTTATTAAAGACAATTAAATATTTTCCAAATAAATACTTCTGTCATGGACAGAACTCGAACCATACCCGTGACAATTCAACCTTGGATGTCAAACTTTTTTATCACTCATCTACGAAGAAAATAAGAAAGTGATTATAAAATGTGTGAATTGTGAAATAAGCAAGTTGCAGCACCAATTTTGAGCAGGCAATAATTTATTGGTGCCAGTAAATATAGTCTTAGTTTGTTTAAATAAGTTATTGAATTTCAGATTATGAAGAAACCTAGTTGAATGGAAAGATTCTCAAGCCATTATCAAAACTTGTTTATAGTGATATTAGTCATTAATAAATATTCTATATTCTAATATGATAAAGATATTGGTTACATACTTTACTACTTGTCTGTTATTGTCTTACCACACAATTTTTGTAATGAACTTTACCATTATTTTCTAAATTCAGTATATTTGATCAATTAGCTTGTATTCCAACAGATGGGTAACATGTCTACAAATCTAAAATCTAACTTTTAAAAAACAACGTTGTTTTCATCTTGTTTTATTTTTTTTATAACTCGTTATTATTCCATTATAAATTTAATAAATCAAACAAGTAAAGTAATATTTTCATAAAATTAGGAAATAATAAAATGTTGAGTTGAAGAAAAAAACAAATTCATATACGACAAGCAAAATAAGTGAATCGTGGGGCGTGTCAGTTAGTTTAGTTGCTACCGCCCACTTGCAGAATATTTGGACCCATATTTCTTATTTGACTTCTCCAAAGTCAAAGTCAACTTCTCATTCACATTTTAAGATTTCAAGTATATGCTATGGTAATTTTCATCCAATAGAAAACATTCAAGAGTTATACAAACCAAATTCTACTTTGATTCTAATTCTCTGAGTATTGATGTTTGAGGATAATACATATCATAAATGATTTTTTATTTAAATTAAAATATTTTTAATGCAATATGTCATTATTATACATTACTATTGTAATGGTAGGCGTAAAAGATCGAATGAAAAACATCCATTTCTTTTTAAAATTTTGAAAAAAGAAAAAAAAAACATTAAAATATCAATATATGAAGTGGGGGTAATGATAATTAAGTGGAGGATTATGTGTCATTAGTAAGCTTTAAAGTTACATTAGCTTTTTCTTTTCAAAACAAAAAAAGAGAAAGAAACTTGCAAAACTTTATAAGAGGAAGAATAAGTCACTTTATAAGTGTAAATAAATATCCTAAAAGTTTATCCAAATTTTTCTCATCAATTTTTCTTTCATATATATTGTAATAAATTTGTTGGTGTGGATGAGTTTGACCGAAATAGGGATGGAGCATATCTTTGGATGGATGGATATATATATTTCTAAAGCCATAATTTAATCTGTAGACAAAGTGTTTTTTTATTATTTGTTTAAACGTCTTAAATCATTATAATATTAATCAAAATTAATTTTTATTATAAACATAAATTTTAAATTATGATAGAAAATAACCATAAAGAATAATCGACAACATAAAAAATAAATTATTAAAAAAACATTGATTCTAATGGGTTTCTTTTCTTTTTATAATAATTATAGTGTTTAATACTTATTCCAATAGGCAGTATATGTTGACAATCCAATAAATTTATAGTCATATGTATGAGGACTATTATCATATATTTCTTTTATTTTATAATTACAAAAAAAAAAGTCAAAACAAGTTCTCAACTAGTTATATATTATACGATTGCGAAAACAATGTTTTCCTCACGAAATTTAGAATAGTAAAATTAGTTGGATAGGCAAGCCAACTACTAATTTGATAGACTAAACAAACAACTTAATTTGATTTGACCAGTTCATTTATTTATATATAAAATTAATAAAAAAAAACTAAGTTAACGTTGTCCCAGTGATATAAATATAAGATAATATTAAATTTTAAATTATTCATATTTATAAAAGAAATTTTATATGATTAATTATAGTAAAATAATTTTAAATATAAAAGTAATATAATTTTCTTAATTTATCTAATTATATTATTAATTAATTGATTATATATTTTAAATATTTATACAATTACACATATGTGTAATATCTCAAACTTATAATATGATTGTTTTTCCACATAAATTTTTATTTCATTATTATTATTATTTATAATAATAATAATTTATTATTATTACTTATTATTATTATTACTATTGTTGTTGGATAATGTAAATATTTTAATATATTACATTTTTTAATATACTTGTGGTTTAGGTTATGCTAAATCAAACAAAACAAAATTTAGAATGAGTAGTAGGGAATGTTGTGCTTTAAAGTTGATGCCACTTTTTGTTAGAAAATTTTATTTAAGCATTTGGGATTATCTTTCCATTTGTAACTATCATGGTCATATAAGGAGTATCATTTTATATATCTATCACTCTTAAAAAAATATTAAATGTTACAAATATGATAAAAGATATCAGCAACTTACTTTTCTTCACAATATCCTCTAAATTATAAAAAAAAAATTAACTTAACTTTTACTAAGCTGACATTTTTAGTTAAAATAAATTTCATGTTTTAATCGAGTTTTGTTGGTTTTCAAGTGAGTATTCATCAAAGTCCCACATTGAATAATTTGAAGAAAAGATTAACATAAAAGTATTATAAAAGTAAAGTGTTGATTTTAGAGTTGTCACTCAAACTCAATAAGCTCTTGGTGTATAAGAGATTTAGGTAGTTGTATATCATTGGAAGTTTTGCAATTTTGGTCCATAAAAAGATGTATTTGCTCTTATTTGTGGATGTGCTTCCACTTAAAGAGATTATTTTCTTTTCTTAGTGTGTGATTTTCCAACACAGGTATCAGATCTGAGGTTCTAATCAAGGGAGGAAAATGAGCATTTTTGAAGAGAGTGGAGTTAATGTGGAGCTTTCAAATGGTGCTCATGTGGCCTAATGAGTGATGTACGATGGAGATCTGATATGTATGAATCCTGGTTTGCGACATGTGTGTGGAGGAAGTGTTCTGCGGCTTACAGATGCTCTGGTTGTTACATATGGTGGACTGCGATGTTTGGTAACGTTGGATCGTCTGCTCTGGTTGTTGCATTTGGTGGACTATGATGTTTGGTAACGTTGGATCTGCATGGTGAGGGTGGAGCTTGAGATCTCCAATGGTGGTGTTTTGCATGGCTCATGCGATGCTTCGTCAAGAGTGGGTGTTGCGTCGTTGTGTTGTGACATTGTCGTTACTTGACCAAGGTGGCGTTATGATGGATTCCCCTTGAGTATTAGTGAATTGTTAATGACAATGATATGAAAGTTGCCGACGAGTATGATATGAAAGTTGCCGATGATGGAGGAAAGATTGTCATCATCAGTGAGTCCGTGTAGATCACCAGACAAGAGTGGTTCAAGCAGACATGTTGGATCACTAGTTGCAAGAGTTGTTCAAGCATATCTGTTGGTTGTGTCAAATGTTTGTTCCACGTGAGACTTTTGGTAAAGGGAGGATATGTTGGTTCTCAAGTGAGTATTCACCAAAGTCTCACATTAAGTAATGTGAAGAAGAGAGCAACATAAAAGTATTATAAAAGTAAAGTGTTGGTTTTGGAGTTACTACAACTCAATAGGTCTTTTGGGTATACGAGAGGCTTGGGTAATTTTGTATTATTGGAAGGTTTGCAATATTCGCCAAAAAAATTGCATTATGAAAAGGGTTTGTAATTTTGGTCTAAAAAAAATTGTATTATAAAGAGTTTACAATTTTGTGTACGTGCTTTTCGAAGAAATTATTTTCTTAGTGCGTGATATTTATTTATAGAAATTTTTATCTGTCGCTAAACTCTGGTCTTAGGTGCTCAACTGCAGAGTTTTTCTTTTTTATAAAAGTTTTCTTCTTTATTTATCGTTTTAAGCATTCAACTCCACTCTCTTGCTGATTCAGCTGAGTATCGTCTTTAAACTTTTTTTAGTCGTCTTTGAGTTTTCCTCTTTGCTGTCTTTAGTGCTTAGTACCACTTCTGGCTCAGTTGAAAAAAATCATATTTTAGATATCTCTAAAATTGTTTTTCAATACCAGGCTTTTAGCACTCACATGGGCTAGTTTATATTTTCATGTAAACAAATTGCATTTTTTTTTCATAATTTCATTAAATTCACAAATATCTAATTATCATTATCACATTTTATATTTTTAAGTTAAAAGAGTTTGATTTACTCAACAATATATCAACCGGATGAATTTGAGTGTAAAAAATGATATGTCAAATTAAAGAACCTAGACACTTATAAATAGTCAATGAAATAATTTATTCTTTTATAAATTTTAATTAAAAATAATTAAATTCATAATATATTTTAAACTGAATTAAATTATTATTTTTGAATTACCTGTGTTTATTTTGTTTTATATTGAAATAAAACAAATTAAAAATTAAAATGTATATTAATAATATTGTTTAGTAAGATGACAAATATTTTTAATAATGGATTCAAAATTGACAAATAAATTCATAGATTTATTAACAATAAAAGCACATCAGTTATGCAATGAATAATAATTAATTTGGTATAATAGTTTATATACAATCTATTGAAAAGTAATTTTATAATTTTTTAAAAGTTTTCAAAATGAAGGTAGAATTGTGACTTTCTTTTAAATAATTATTGATAAAATGAAGATCAAAATTCTGCAAAGTATGTTATGTGAATAATATGCTATTTACAAATTTTTTCGTTCGAACATTCCTACTATGAAAAAATTTGTATAAAGAATGGAGCCTGACTTACGATGTGGAATATGAAGCGAGTGTGATGTGAAGAGAAGAGACCATAAGAATCACATTAAATCCGTGCCTCTTACTATACATAACGCGCAAAACCGGCCATAATAATAATAATGTGACCAAAGCTGAAATAAACAAGAAAGAAATACAAATAAATAACTTTTTTAGTTTTAATAGATAAAATATAAATTCGATAAAAGTAAGTAAATTAAAGCTGAAATAAAGAAGAAAGAAATACAAATAAATAAATTTTTTAGTTTTAATAGATAAAATATAAATTCGATAAAAGTAAGTAAATTATGTGTACATTTTATATTAATTAAAATTAAAATTTCACTGAAAATTTAATATCTGCTCTATTACTTGTAATATGAAATCATTCATTATTTTTTTATGCTATCAAAAATATTTAACTTCTAAGAAAATACAACAAACCTTCTTCATCATTAATTTTATTCTATTTGAAGGAAGAATCTTTTTTTCTGTTCAATCTTACCTAAAAGATTTTTTTTTTCCTTCATTCTTCTTCTAAGTAAAAACAAAAATTTGGTAGTTTTATTTTTTATCCTTCATTCACATTCAAACCACCAAACTGCTGATTTTAAGTAGAAGAGAAGAAAGTGTCAGAGATGGCGACTGTTTATTGTTAAATGAAGAGCTGATTTATTTGCAAGTTATTGAATTTCATTGATGGTGTGTCGTATAGGTTAACTTAGGTTTAAAAATTAAAAATTGACTTAATTATTTAAAGGAGTCGCGTTTAATTTTTATTTTATTTTTGGTAGGCACCAAATGTGAGATGATGTTCTAAATCACTCGGCTGAGGAAAAACTAGTAAAACAGGTAATTATTTCATTAAATTCTATCTCCATTTTATGAAAATTTTCTACATATCTATCAATTTCTCTAAGTATAGATTTTTTCGCCATTGTTTTCATTTTTTTTATATGATCAGTTACTATTATTTTTGTGCTAAGCTGAACTGTGAGAAAGAAAGTGCGGTAATGGAAAGTGAACCTAATCTCTCTCTGAAGTGGAAGCCATTAAAGTCAATTATTAATACGAGTTACTGCATCACTGTTGTTCAGTGCAGTACCTTTGATTTGTTTATTTATTATTCATTATTCACTTGAGAAAAAAAAAAACAAAAACAAATGAAGTTATTAATAACCAAGACACAGAGGGTGACGTTGGGTTCCCTTTTCAACCCCTTCTCCAATCTCGGAGCCGTGTCTTCAACAACCACAACACAAACGTGTCTTCTTCTCAAAATCAAATCGGCTCTCATTCTCTCCGGTCAAATAAATACGTTTCGTCTTCTCTATTTTTCTTTTTTTTTTTCATGTCACCACAGTCACACCCACTATCTCTTCACCCCAGAGCTAAAAACACAATCATATCCTTTATGCTTTCACCACTCCCATTCCGTCACCGCAACATATTATAGCACTATGGCGGCGATGTCCATCTCCGTCGTCTTTCTCTTCTCTTTCATCTCTCTCCACCATCTGTCTTCCTTGGCGGCAAGTTCAAAGATCAGTATCACGCAGGATGTCGTCATCAGGGACAGGGACCGTGAGACATTGGTGTCTGAAGAGCTCAACTTCACCATGGGTTTCTTCAATTTAGACAACTCCTCTTCCCGCTACGTCGGAATTTGGTACCACAACATTCCCGCGACACCTGTTATATGGGTCGCAAACGGCGACAACCCCATCAACGGCACAGGAGGATCCATAACTATTGCGAATGACGGGAACCTCGTGGTCCTCGATGGAGCCAGGAACCTTGTGTGGTCCACCCAAGTTTCCATCGATAGCAGCAGCAAAAACTGCTCAGCGATGCTTCGTGAAACTGGTAACCTCGTTCTCTCGTGCGACAGGAAAGACATGTGGCAAAGCTTTGAGAATCCAACGGATACATTCATGCCTGGTATGAGGGTTCCAGTGGGGGCTTCAACTGGGAAGAGTAGTGGCTATGTGTTCACTTCATGGAAATCATCAACGGATCCTTCGAAGGGAAACTACACTATGGGGGTGGATCCTAAAGGGTTACCTCAGATAGTGGTTTGGGAAGGAGACAAAAGAAGGTGGAGAACGGGGTATTGGGATGGTATAATGTTTGAAGGGGTGTCTATGGCAGGATATTATCTTTACGGTTTTACGCTGAATGGGGATGGTAAAGGAGGTAGGTACTTCATATATAACCCGTTAAACGGCACTGATAAGGTGAGGTTTCAAATGGGGTGGGATGGCTATGAGAGAGAGTTCAGGTGGAATGAGGATGAGAAACGTTGGGATGTGGTTCAGAGAGGGCCTTCACATGAGTGTGAGGTTTACAACAAGTGTGGGAGTTTCGCGGCGTGTGATATGTCCCCTTCGAATTTACCTGTTTGTACTTGCATACGAGGTTTTGAACCGAAGAACAGGGATCAGTGGGATAAGGGGAACTGGTCGGGTGGGTGTACGAGGATGACTCCACTCAAGGCTCAGAGGACGAATGTTACATCCGCTGGCACTACTCAGGTTAGTGTCGGAGAGGATAAGTTCTTGGAGCGTACTTCTATGAGGTTGCCGGATTTCGCAAGTGTGGTTGGCACGAATGATTGTCAGAAAGTGTGTTTGAACGATGATTCTTGTACGGCGTATGCCAATGTTAATGGAATAGGGTGCATGGTGTGGAATGTGGATTTGGTTGACATTCAACATTATGACAGTGGAGGAAATACACTGCATATCCGTCTCGCTCATTCTGAATTAGGTAAGGTAATTAATCCATTATTTTGTTTTCAAAATTAGCATTTCAAATTTAATTTGCATCTATTAGTACAAATGTTTCATGTGTGGTCTCACATGAAGAAAGCTTGACTGTATTCATCCTGTTTCTATCTTGTTTCCAACATATAAACAAATATACAGTGCGAAAAGGAACTGGTATATCTCAAGTTCTCGATCACTAAGATACGTTGAGTTTTATTGTCTATGAAGATGATGAGAAGCAAATAATATTTTTAAATTTCTGACAAGCTTCTATGACCGCCAAGTTCTAATAACTTGTATGACTTTTGTATCTTCAAATTATACAGATGGAGGTAAAAAAAACATGATTGCGATAATATCTGCTGTTGTGGCGGGGTTAATCTGCCTAGGAATCTTTGTATGGCTGGTGTATAGATTCAAGGGAAAACTTAAAGGTTAAAAATTCATAATTCATCTCCCCAGACTATTTTTTTTTATCAGATATTTGACGGCAAAGCTGTCCGATGCAATTTCTGGTATTGATTTGCGTGATTTTGGTGTTATTTCTAGTTCTCCCCACAGTTTCCTCAGCTTCTTGTTGCAAGAATAGTGATGTGCTGCCAGTTTATGATGGAAGCAAGAGCAGAGACATGTCAGCAGAATTTTCAGGATCAGCTGACCATAGTTTGGAGGGGAGCCAACTAAGCGGGCCAGAATTTCCCCTTTTCAATTTCAGTTGCATTTCAATAGCCACAAACAATTTCTCAGAAGAAAATAAGCTTGGAAAAGGGGGCTTTGGCCCTGTCTACAAGGTAAATATGCTGCTATTAAGCTCATCTTTTTAGTAATAAAATTAGGTTTTTCTAAAATGTAATGGAAAAAACGATTTGCTCCATTCACCAGGGAAAGCTTCCAGGCGGAGAACAAATAGCTGTTAAGAGGCTTTCAAGACGATCTGGTCAAGGCTTAGAGGAGTTCAAGAATGAAATGATGCTGATAGCAAAACTACAGCACCGAAATCTGGTTAGACTAATGGGTTGTTCTATTCAAGGGGAAGAGAAGTTGCTGGTATATGAATACATGCCAAACAAAAGCTTGGATTGTTTTTTATTTGGTATGTTTCTTCAACATTAACACTGTCCATTTCCTTACGCATCATAAATTAACAAGAAAAAAAGATTATTTAGTGCACTTTCTGGTAAATATCATGCAGATCCATTCAAACAAACACAACTAGATTGGACAAGACGGTTTGAAATCATTGAAGGCATTGCAAGAGGATTGCTCTACCTGCACCGAGATTCAAGACTTAGAATAATTCATCGAGATTTAAAAGCGAGTAACATTTTGTTGGATGAAAACATGAACCCAAAGATATCAGACTTTGGATTGGCTAGGATATTTGGTGGGAACCAGAATGAAGCCAATACAAACAGAGTAGTTGGTACATAGTAAGTATGCTTTGATTTTACTTGTACGTTAAGTCATCCACTTGTTGATTCTTGTTTGGACCTGGCTAATCTTAATGCATAACTCTGCTGCAGTGGTTATATGGCCCCTGAATATGCAATGGAAGGTCTGTTTTCAGTCAAATCGGATGTATATAGTTTTGGTGTGTTACTACTAGAAATTTTGAGTGGCCGCAGAAACACCAGTTTTCGTCACTCCGATGACTCCAGCCTCATAGGCTATGTGAGTATCTATCTCCTATTCAACTTTTTTAGTTATCAACGTGAATTTCTTTGTTTTGCTGAAATATCTGACATGTCCAGAAAAACTAATTTGAAAAATGTGAGAGTTGCAATGCAAAATTTTTATCACTAAGTTTACTGAAACGGTGATGTTTTTATGATGATGTAGGCGTGGCATCTTTGGAATGAACAGAGAGCAATGGAGCTAATCGATCCCTGCATTCGTGATTGTAGTCCTAAAAACAGAGCTTTGAGATGCATACACATAGGGATGTTATGTGTGCAAGATTCAGCAGCTCAGAGACCAAACATGTCTGCTGTGGTGTTGATGCTGGAAAGTGAAGCAACAACTCTCCCCACGCCAACGCAACCTTTGATTACTTCCATGAGGAGATCTGATGACAGACAGTTTTACATGGATGGCCTTGATGTTTCAAATGATTTGACAGTCACAATGGTGGTAGGGAGATAGAAATTGAATCCTTCCCTTTCCGTGCCAGTTTTGTTCCCAATTCTCTGTCACACTTAAAACGTAAATATGCCTCGTTTTTCTTCTTTTTTTCCCCCCTTTTTAGCCCTATTTGAATACTCTGTATATGTCACGAAAAAACAAGACACAAATATGCTCTATTAATGTTTATAGAAGTACTTAGGAATGATTGATCATTGAGATTCTCATTTCCACAGTAAGATTCATGTCCAGATCCTTGTGAAATATAAGGCCAAAGTTGATCACCTACATCAATCATTGTTTGCAGGTTAGGCAAGTGTGGCATAGAAAAACTAGTTTCACATTATAAAAAGTGGTGAATTTGGTTAGGGACTTGTGGTGCTAGGTATCTATCATGTGTGTGTTGTGTGCAGGTGTAGGTACAATAATCATGATTCTTGTTCGTGTTCCACATGCATAAAATAAATCCGGAATTTGAAAGTAAACGCATGTTGCGTATAATTAATTCATTAAACTTCAAGAAATGCAAGTGGAAATTATTTTAATTTTAATATTAAAATTCTTATCCATTAAATGTCATTTTTGTTTCTATCAAAATCTGAACGCTTTTAAAAAAATAAGGTACTGGAATATATATGTTTGAGTCTTGTATGATTATCCACGATTTCTCTAATGGTGATTGATTAGGACATAGCAACAAAGTGTTTGAAAGGAATGGGTTTATGAATTTTCCCTCGCCATACAACATTATTGAACTTGCTATCACTTTCTTCTAACAAAAACTTCATTGCATAGAACCTTCTTGTGTTCAAGTTTCCTACCCCATCGTGGTCAAGTTTCAACCACTTCTCGTCACCACGATCTAGAACCAGAATTTGTATACACAAAAGAAATTATTTACTGCATTTCAATTACGTAATCATCGAAATACAAAATATTTTGTCCACACTCGAGAGCTATTTAATGAATTTGAATGACGCAAACTTTACATGTGGTCAAAACAAAAACATAACTTCACTCAACTTTTAACGTTTGAAACTTGCCAGCCGTAACTAAAGACGAAGTAAAGAAAATTACACTTGCATCTTTACCGATTCTAAACAAGACTTATATTAAGTGATAGTCATTTTAAAAACTTTTAAATAAATATTTACGATTTTATACTTTAATAAACTCACAATAATATCATTTATAATCACTATAAGGTTGACTCAATAGTAAAAAGTTAAAAAAAATGTGAGAAAAATTATGGGTCTAACTCCACTCACTAAAAAACAATTATATTGTTTATAAATTTTAAATCAATATATACTTTGATTATATTTATAATAAATAACATTCATCTTTCTTGTATTTTTGGTGATATGACATTTAATTCTATTACTTTTTTTTTCTATTTATAACAATTAATGTATTTGTTGGATTTAATAATATAATGATGAGCATGTATAATAGCCCTGTAAATTTTTAATAAAATTATGTATTCAAATGTTTTAATTAAAATTAAATATGCGTTGATACAATACAATACATAATAATTACAATCGTGATTTATTACATGATTTCTATTTATCTAATTTAAATTCCTCTTGTAATTATATATAATTTATATTTTTGGATTGGTGAAAAAAAAATATCACAAAATTATAGTTATAAGTTCAATTTCAATTTCAATGAGAGTGGTGATAACGAAAATATGAAGATATATTTGACTATACAAATATTATATATATTTAACACATTTAAATTTGAAAGTTAAGTGAATTCTACCCAAAGTATGATTAGACTAAGTCAAAATTTGTTTATTTCATAAAAAATATCCCTGAATTAACGAAAAATAATAGTAAGAATTAGCGTATTTAAATAAAAAAATATGAATGTCAAGTTTTTTAACTTACTTTATAAATGAATAATAAAATAAAAAGTATAAATTAATAATATTAATTTTAATATTATTACAAAAGCTTATATATAAGCATTAATTCTTCCAATAATTTAAAAACTAACCAGGTAAACCAACTCGTTAGTATGATGCATAATATGAAATCTAAATAAATAATATTATTGGTTTAAATTTTTTGATATTTAAAAAAATTGTTTCAAATAATATGGAGACCATGGAAGGATTTGCTAATCAATAACCAATAATTGACCTATATACACCTCCGTTTATAGATGACAAATAAATCCGTTCCCGTTTTGACGGGGAATCCCCGCATTGACTGGGTATGGGTATGGGTATGGAGAATCCCCGATTTTTTCAATTGGATATGGGTATGAATATATTCTCGCCATAATACCCGTCCCCGCCATATCTCTATCCTCATCTAAATTATTAAAATATTCACAATTAATTAAGTAACCTTTTATATATATATATATATATATATATATATATATATATTCCTTCTATTTTTTATTTGTTCTAAATATTTTGTTTGTCATGGAACTCATTCGCATTTCCAATATATTTT
>Ga0099822_1007425_pt1 | contig 14169 bp, 7 predicted proteins | sample CowpeawhiteBW_FD_76839 | JGI IMG/M metagenome (GOLD analysis project Ga0099822, IMG submission 76839) | Root nodule microbial communities of legume samples collected from California USA - Cow pea white BW | ecosystem: Host-associated > Plants > Roots > Nodule | place: USA: California | collected...
GTTAAAAGGACTAAATTCACGCATTTTGAAAGATGAAGGACTAAATTGGTCAAAAGTTTTGATGAGGGACTAATTCCAAATTTCGCTGAAACTTGAGGGACCAAAAACATATTTAACCCTTTTCTTAAATATTTCACTCCCACTCTCTCTGCACTCTCCGTCGTGAATTTGAATTTTCCTGTCATTTATCTACTATTGCGTGTCATTCAAAAGTCAAAATGCAGAAAAAACAAGCAAACAAACCAAAAAGTAATGTAAGTGGTGCAAGCATCCCTTTAATATAACTTTTGAATGGTGTATTATGTTATGATTCTGAATGTGAATTCAAACTCGGGATATTGTTATTACAAAATTCTAAACATACCTTCACAATCAATTTTTTTTTCTTAAAAAAATCAACCAAGTTAACTAGTTGGAGAGTGATTGAGATGATATAGTTCTACATAAAATGACCTTTTAAAATGTGTATGGTATTACTCAGTTAATTTTTATATTTACTGTGATTGTTTATGGAAAATCTCTAACATAGTTTCAGACTTGAGTGCTTGGAGTAAAAATTTGAGAGTATTCGTGAGTTACCTGAATAGTTTATGAAAGAAGATCATTCTGTGAGAGAATTGGAAGAGATTTTCTTGATAGTAACGAGCATTTGAAATGTTTTTGTGAAATTTGTTGAAGGTGTTAGTATGGAAGGGGTTGAGCTCGGTGCAAGCAATGTGGAATTCAAAGAATGTTGGAACAGAGCAAGAGGTTCACCATACATTATGCGCCTTGCTTTATCTGCAGGTCTTGGAGGTCTTCTATTTGGCTATGACACAGGTAATTTCTTCATCACACACAACCCTTTTCAATTTGCTTGAACAAGTTGGTTTACATCTTCAAATTTTTTTTACCAAATCCTCATACATAGGTGTCATCTCTGGTGCTCTATTGTACATCCGAGACTACTTTGAGGAAGTGGACAAGAAAACATGGCTACAGGTGAATTCTGCTAAGAAGGAATGTATTTTGATCCTCCATTTCTAGATGATTCACTTAATGTTGAATTTTATTGCTTTTGCAGGAAACGATTGTAAGCATGGCTATTGCAGGAGCCATCATTGGTGCTGCATTTGGAGGATGGGTGAATGACAGATTTGGGCGAAAAACGTCGATTTTAATATCTGATGTTTTGTTCCTTGCTGGTGCAATAGTTATGGCTTTTGCTCCATCTCCGTGGTTCCTGATTGCGGGGAGAGTTTTAGTTGGTTTGGGAGTTGGTATGGCATCCATGACTGCACCTCTATACATCTCTGAAGTTTCTCCTCATAACATCAGAGGAGCTCTAGTCTCTGTCAATGGTTTGCTTCTCACAGGAGGACAATTTCTGTCTTTCCTTATCAATTTGGCATTCACCAAGGTATGTAAGAAAATATGAACTGAACTGAAGTGTAAAACTTTTGGATAACGTTGTCAGATCAGAGGGTTCTTAATGGTCAATTTGATGCGTTTCAGGTACCAGGAACCTGGCGATGGATGCTTGGGGTGGCAGGAATTCCTGCTGCGCTTCAGATAGTATTAATGGTGTTCCTCCCTGAGTCACCCAGATGGCTCTACCGTCAGGTATTGCAAATCTTGCTGCCAATCCAGATTGAAATTTTTGTGCACTAACTGTTTGTGAAATTGTTTACATGCATTTAGTGTTCAATAGCATGAACTCAGTGATTGGCATCCATTTGGTATTTCAGGGGAAGGAAGAGGAGGCAAAGAACATCCTCTTGAGAATCTATCGGAAAGACGAAATTGAAGAGGAGATGAGATCAATGGAAGAGTCTGTTCAAGCTGAGAAGGAGGAAAACTTGAAAGGCGAAAAGAATTTTGTGAAAAGATTGAAGGATGCTTTTAGCAATGATGTAGTTCGAAGAGGTCTATATGCTGGCATCGCTGCTCAAGTTGCCCAGCAGTTTGTGGGCATTAACACAATCATGTATTACAGTCCAACCATTGTTCAGTTCGCTGGAATTGCATCAAACTCAACAGCTCTTGCACTTTCTCTCATTACATCTGGCCTCAATGCTTTTGGCACAATCTTGAGTATGGTATTCATTGATAAATATGGAAGGAGAAGACTTATGCTCATTTCCCTGGTTGGAATCATTATTTGCCTCGCCGTTTCAAGTGCTATCTTTTTCGTGGCAGCTAAACATGCTCCTGCAGTTAGTTACCAAGACACCCTCGATTTTCCTCCCAACTCTACATGCTATTCTTATACAAATGCCCCTAATTTCCGTTCCTGGAACTGCATGCAATGTTTGCGTGCAGAATGTGCCTTCTGTGCCAACACCGACAACCAAGTAGGTTCTTCCAACTTCCTCTTATCATATGCTAATACTGTTAGGCCACTCCCATAACTAATTACCCCCAACAAGACCCTCAACTTGCATGTCTTTGTACATCAGAAATTATTACATAATTCAGGACAATTATGATCTAACAAATCAGCATATCTAATAATTTTTTCGAGCTGAACATTGTGCAACCTTGTTTAACCAAAACTGTGTTTGTCTGTATTTGTTGTACAGTATCATCCAGGTGCATGCCTGTCCGCAGAAAAGAGTGTAAGACAAGAGTGTCGTGCAGAGAAAAGAGTATGGTTTTCTATGGGTTGTCCAAGCAAAATTGGAATCCTAGCTGTAGCAGTGCTGGGATTGTATATTATAGCATACTCTCCAGGAATGGGAACAGTGCCTTGGGTTCTGAACTCAGAGATATACCCTTTGAGATACAGGGGTTTGGGTGGAGGTATAGCTGCAGTTTCCAACTGGTGTGCCAATCTCATGATGAGTGAGTCATTCTTAAGCATGACTGAGGCTTTAGGTGCATCCGGCACATTCCTACTTTTTGCTGGGTTCTCCCTCATTGGATTGATAGCAATCTATGCATTAGTGCCTGAAACCAAAGGCCTTGCGTTTGAGGAGGTGGAGAAGTTGCTTCAAGAAGGCTTCAGACCCTACCCGTTTAACAAGAAAAAGAAGGAAATCAAGGAAAAAGTCGAAGATTAGTAGTTGCCATGTCAGAGTAGCTTTAATGATATGTAGGACATCATTTTTCTTGTCTGTTGAAGACATCGCTGTTGCTTCTCTTCTTGCCTCCTGCAAATAATTAATGAAATTGCATTTAATTCATCTTCGAATTCTCTCCAAGAGTGGGGAAGCTTCACTTGGCAATTATGATATTGCCTTTGTTACATCACATGCCTTAGATCGTTGATCCCAAATTTATTTGAGAGCCCCACAACACAGGTCCAAGTTTGTGGACGTAGTTCAATTAGGACTATTTGAGAGCCCCACAACACAGGTTCAATTATAAAATCTGATGTTCCTTAAAATTTAGAAACAGATAAGCAATGTAACAAAAAAGTTAACACGAGCCTTATTAATGAAAAAAAAAAGTTAAAATTTAATTAACAAATATAAAAAAAAATATTTAATAGATGATAGACTTCAAACTTAATTAAACTTTAAATATTTTATTTATCATTAATATAAAAGACATATTTTATGTTTTTATATTTTAAAGAAAATAAAATTTAAAGGTGATTTATTATATATTGTAAATGGAAGGGGTATTAAAAGGTAATAATGAGAATGATGTATACCATGTAGTTGAAATGGGTATATTCGGATAGTTTATTTTTTTAATATAATTAAAAATAAAATAGAAATAGGTCATCAAATAAAAAATTTCCTTTATATTATGATGTTATAAATGTTATCAATATAATTACAATAATAAATGTAGATTATTTTATATTCTACTTTAATATTTTTTTTAAATATAATTTTTATTACTTATAGCAATAGTAAATATTAAATTTTAAATTTTTTAACTATTATATTTACGGTAAACTTTTGTTTTTACCTTATACTCAAATTTGAAATAAAAAATTGTCAATAAAATAATTTAAGAGTATTGTTATTTTTTTTAATTTATACAAAATAATCTAAATGTTTATACTGGACAAATCAAATATTACTGAATATAATTTTTATAAAATTTTTACTTATTTTATATCATGCTCGTTCGAACTGTCACTAGGATTGTCACCAGAATGAACCATGAGAATCAGAGGCGGATCATTTAAAGGGCAGGGAGGGGCCATGACCCCTCCAATATTATTGATTTTTTTTAAAAATTATATGTATATTTTTGAATTTTTTTTAAATTATATGTATATTTTTGATTTTTTTTAATTATATTTATATTTTTTTAATTATTTTAAATTTTTAAATTTTTTAAAAATTATATGTAGTATATTTTAGAAATTAATGAAAATTAAATTGTGTGACTTTTTATTTTTTCTATAAAACACAATCTTTGATCTTAACAAAGTTTGTTAATTTTTGTAGTCTCAATTTGGTTCAGAGTTTTGAAAAAATTGATGCAATTTGGTTATTTTCATTAAATATTTTGAAGCGGATCAAAAGATTTTTCATCAAAATTAACAGTATGATTATATTAGTTACACCAACAAAACAAAACATCCTTATTAACCATTTTAATTTTCAACAAATTGAGACTAAAAAAACATTAGACAACCAACTAGACATTTCTGGACAAATAAAGAAACAAAAGAAATAATTAAACCAAATATTTATTAAGATATTTTTATTTCTTTATCATTGTCTTTCTAATTTTTCACAAATTGTATTCATCTCTCATCCTCATGTGTTTTATTTTTTGTTGTTGAAGAAAAAAAAAATTGGACACAAACTCATTATTTTTTTTTTCTGATTTCTCATGTGTTTTCTTTCTTTCTTGAAAGAAATAAGTAACTTTCTATCGTCTTACCTGATAATAAAAAAATATTAGTTTAAGAGTTATTAACATAATTTTTTATCTTACAAGCCTTTTGTAAATTCATTTTTTTATGAATATATAAGAAAAAAATTATATTCTAATATTATTTTGAAAATAAATATTTATATAGATGAAAAATAAAATAATAAATTTATTTTAAAATGTTAAAAGGAAAGTTATTCGTGAAGATAAAAACATATACGTACTTCTTCATGTATTTTGAAACATTATACTAATTATCTAATCTAATAATCCAATTATTTAGTTTAAGAATTATTTTTTAAAACATTATACTAATAATCTAATTTAATATAAAAAATTATATTATTTTGACTGTTCTAAAACTTTTAGTCATGATCCGCACTTATGAGAATTAACCTCAACTTTTATAAGATCTTTTACCTACTTTATATCATATTCGTTCAAACCGTCACCAAAATAAACTATAAGTTCTAATACCATTGTGAAGTACTTATGAAAAGAGAAATGACGAAGAAAGATACGATATTAATGAATTGTGAATAAACTTATATAATAAATCACACTCCGACCAAAAACTACGAAAATAAATTTATAAATCTCCTATTTATATTTAGTCATTTTTCTCGTATGTAAGACTTGGTACTCACCTTGAACTTCTCACAATAACATGTTAAAAAATCCTAAAAAGAAACACTGAATAAACATAAAACAACATAAAAAGTTATCATGTTTTCTGCTTAAAAGGACGTTCATTGATTGATCAGTTATCTAAACCTTGGTACGATTCGCATCCAAATAAATTGAAAAGTAAAAATAAAAGCATCACTAAATTGGATAAATTACTTTGTATATTTCATAATTTATTTAATATTTAAAAATAATATTTTAATACATTTTTGTAATTCAGCAAAGGGATGCTAAAAGAAAAATGGTTAAATCCTCTAATCTAAATCAAATCAAATTATATTAATTTAATTTTAAAGTAAACTAATTATATATCCAAAGAATAAGATTGAGGCGATTAAATCGTATAACTTTTACTCTGAAAAGCTACAAAAAATAAATAAGATTCGTTTAAAAAAGTAATCATATATCGTATTGTATTAAATTTAAATATTGAAATAGTATACAATAAAAAAAACAACTGGGAAACGTTGAGGCTTGCACTCTTTCTGATCGTGCATATATAAAAAACCCCAATTTGAATATTGAGAAGAAATTGGGTTGATTGCAATAGCCTAGCATGGAAGAAGTAAGAAACGAACAGCAACTAATGGTTTTGCGTAAGAGAAAACACTGCCTCACCTTCGGATGCAAGCATCAACCTAATGTGTACAAAACCTATGGTTATGAGTGAACTAAAGACCAGAACACCGACAGCTGATTAATTCGAAACTGTTACCTGCTGTGACAGCAAATTGATGATTATTAATTTATTATTATAGGCATGATTTGAAAAGGAAGAAAAAAAATAAGATAGAAAATATAAGATGGTATTTAAGGAAAAACGGTACCACAGGTATGAGTAGTCGTAGTCTGTGGGGTTGGCCTGCATGCTGACTGTGGGACACTGATTTGCCATACAGATGCTACTTCATACCACACCGCACATGAAAGCATCAGAATGGAGACCAGCTTTACAACAAGGAGAACCAGCTTCACGGGCCTACAACATCATCACATCACATTACACACGGATCATCATCCTCCAAACACACTTTATCTCATCCTAAATTCACATTATTTCACACCCACCGAACGTTTCTCTCTAACATGGGTGATACGCACCAAGCCATTAGCCACAATCTAAACACCCACTAAGCAACTTCGAAAACGAAAAGAAAGATAAATGCAATACCTTTCTTAATTTAATTTATCAATGTGCCTTTACTCTTCTCAGAAAAGTGCGGCGTAAATCTTTGACAGAACGGATATATCTTTTTCGTAACGTCATAACATGTCTTAGAAAAGGTGCAGTATGAACTTTTCTGGGTTTTGCCGGTAAGCATGAGAGACATAAAAATTCACGCAATAACATGTCAATCTTATGAAGAAAAGACACTGTGTACTTTTTCATACTTGCAGGTAAGCAAGCATGAAATCAAGAAGTTCAAGCTAAGCGAAAGTCATTCGGTTAGAAGTTATATCCCTGTTGGCCCATGAAAGTGACTCACAAAGGGTATTCAGAGAAACGATGAAGGTGATTAATGGCCTACGGCCAGTACAATACATTTAAATGCATCAGACTAACCAAATTTAAAGTTAAAACTCAATGTTCACCAAGATAAAATATGAACACACTAACAGACATATTCCAAGTGGTAGCGTAATACAACCTCAGTATTTTCACTACAAGAGAGGCAAAAACACAAAAAACTGAGCTAGCCTCTATACAAAAACTGAGTTTTTTTTAAAACAACAAAAAAATCTAAAAAAAAAAAAAGGCAAATCAACAAAAACTAAGACAACCTCTGGAAACTGGAAACATTACAGATTGGACACGGGAAGGCAAAATCACCAAAGCCTGGATTAAATCATCAAAGGATCAGCCTACTGCTGTGCTGGCTAGCTTCTAACTTAAAAGATCCACACTGTACAAAGTTACAAACCAAAAAAAAATATATGTACAACAACCAGTTACATTATATAATTACCTTCCTATTTATAAACTACTCTCTAAGGACTTGAACAGGACGCTTCATGTCTTGATTCTCTTAAATATCCAAGGAGTGTCTCAGCCTGCAAAACCAACAAGAAACTTCAATAAATAAAGTAATCAAACGAGAAAAATTACAGTCCCTGAGAGGCAAACAACAGAGGAAGAAGGCAAGTTTCTTTAATTAAAATTGTTTTGTCTTCAACCCAATGCTGGTGAAGTCTGCAAAATGCAAAATCCACACTATAAGCACCTAAAACCTTAAGCCCACACACAAAGGCGACTATAAATAGAGAAAAAAAATTTGCATAGTAAGACTAACAGTCCGTTTCCTTTGTTTATGGATGAAAGGGTTGCATATGGACCTTGTATGTTACTTGCGGTTGACCTGTTTATCAGGGAGAACTGGAAGGACACAATGCAACATTTTCTGTGGAAAGCACATATTTTACATCACTTCCCTTAAGGGGAATATACTGCAGTTGATAAAATGCTTTCTGTGTCCTCCTTAGCCGCCATTTCACATACCCCTTCCCTTATATAAATGTTTCAAATAAATCTATTTTTAGATATAGGGTAATAAAATCATTTAACACCACTTTAGTGGTTGATCAAACCAAAAAGAAGAAGAGGAGCGCTCACTTCTATCTGCATTGCACGATACCAAACAAAGGAAGTGATGACTGCGCACACCCCTACTCCGTTCCTCTACAATTTTCACCCACTCCCTTCCCTTTCCTTTTTTTGACGCCAACAGCAGGAATTAAGAGTTGATACATGATTACTTCAACCCTTCTATTGAAATAGTATCCTTTATGATCATCAAATTGTGTAAAACCAACTCTTCTCCTAGACCTTTCTTAATCTAGGTTCTGAAACCAATAACTAATCATACTCTAATAAAAAAATTGGAGAATTTTAAGGATGTTCCGGTATGTATATGCTTTCAAGGGCAAATCTATTCTTATCTTTATTCAGTTAAAACATCACAGCAATTAAACATAACTGAGAAACAACAATACACGGTGGGAGCGAAGGATATAGGAAGCAACAAACAAACATACCTTGTGCTTAGCTCGAACAGAGCCGTTCTGAGAAAGAGCAACGAGAGGAGGAATCCCACCCTCTCTCACAAGCAAACCTCTGTTACTAACACTGTGAGCACAGAGCTGAACAAGAGTCAGAACAGCGAACTCCTTCCCCTTCACCGACCCATCTTCGATCGCTTCCACAAGCGCAGCAATACCACCTTCTTCCACGATCGCCTCTTTTCCCTCTTCAATCCCCGCCAAGCTGTTTAGCACCACCATTGCCTTGTCCGCCATCCCGCTCCCTTCCTCCGCCACCAACTCCACCAGCGGCTTCACTGCCCCTGCGCTCACCGCCCGCTCTTTGTTCTGCCGCACCGAACACAGCTTATACAGCGTCGTCAGTGCGTCCTTCTTCCCTCTGTGGGACCCATTCAGTAGCAGCGAAACCAGCGGCGGTATCGCCCCGCAAGCACCGATCGAGATCTTGTTCTCCTCCACCAACGCAAGACTCATCAGCGCGCAAGCCGCGTTCTGCTTCGAAGTCTCCGTCCCTGTTTTAAGCACGTAAATCAGTGACTTCACCGCACCGGCATTCGTTATCAGAGCCTTGTTCTCCTCCAGAAGAGACAGATTCAGCAACGCCGTCACCGCGTGCTCCTGCGTCCACGGATCGCTGCACCGGAGCAGCGGAACCAGAGCAGGCACCGCACCGGACTCGCCGATAAGAGCGCGGTTGTCCGCTCTGTTCTTCGCCAAGAGCCTCAGCTTCGCCGCCGCCGATCGCTTCACCGCCACGGACGGAGAATGCAGTCCGTCGACGCAGATCTTGACCGTGGGCTGAAGATCCTCCGGCGAGATACTCTCGATTATCTCCGTGGAGAAACTCTCCCGTTGGAGAAACCCTAGGCAAGGCTCTGGCTCAGGTTCGGGCTCGCGATCCCCGTCAACTGCAGGTTCGTAGGAGGATACCGTTGCGAGCCTCTGGAGCTCTCCAGAGATATCGCTGCTACAGGCAGAGAAATCGCTCAAAGCTTGAGAGAGCTCGAGAAGTTGCTCCTCCGTAACGGAAGATTTAACTGACTTGGAGTTTCGCGAGGCGAGTTCCATGAGCGAATCGGTTAGGCTATCGGAGACGCAGGTGGCGTGGTCGCGTCGGAACAATTTGGAGCGCACTGTTCGCATGGACTTGCCGATGCTTCTGTGAGCTTTGTCGGAAACGGAGGAATGGTCATGAGTAGCTTGATCGGAAGTGGAATGCGAATCATTCTCCGCAGAAACCATTGTCGGTCGCAGAATGATAATCGATTGTACTCTTCTTCTTCTTAATACTCCAACTGATTCTGCTTCATTTCCTCACTGGGGAAGTGTGGGAAATTGCATTAATGATATCACCCAAACCAATTATTTATTTCAAAATTAACTAATCAAGAAATTAAAAGCCTGGTTTTCGCTGTGCGTGTTTGCGTTTGGGTTTGGGTTGGTTTTATCCTATCCTACAATCATCACAACGCCGTTCAGATTTGTGTTGCCACCCAGAAGAACCACGTGCTGCTGTTTCCACATCTCGCTTTCCGCACGCTCATTATCGATAAATGCTGAACAAATAAATACACCTATTTTTATTATAATTTTTTTTAAATACTATTTACGTAAACTAATAAAAAAAATTCTATTTCAAACTTCGTAACCAAACATTGGTCAGTTTTCAGGAACCTTTTTCTGTCAAAGTAGCGTTTATTGGTCGCACAGGTCGAAAATGACCCAAAGATGAACACCACTCACCACTCTATAACTCTAGTTTATAGTAGCATTATTTTTCAGGCTAATAAAAAAAAATAAAAACGGCAAGTATTATATTACAGTAATATTCTTACAGTAAAGAGAGACGATGATGAACATTTTTACCTAATGTTGTTTATCTTATGATCTTTATTTGTACGTTCACACCTCGATTTCTTTTTTAAATATTCTAATTGTCTTAAAATCATAAAATTTTATCTTCTAAATTTATATTAATTTAAGTGAAAACTACATCACGGGTCAAATTTATATATTGTTTTAATCGCTAATAAATAATTTAGTCACAATGTAATTTTTAAATGATTTTATTATTATAATTGAAAATACCAATCCAACACCAATATGCTGCCACAGTGTCTGATGTTCTAACGTTACAGTCTTCGGTTATTGAAGCCTATCATCACAGCTGTATAGTTAATTCTGTCAAAACTGACACAATATTTTAATTTATTGTTCAAAAATGATAAAAAATAAAAATAAACAACTACTTTATCATTCACTTTAATAATATATTAATATTTAAATCAGTATATATATTATATTACAATTAAAGTATTAATATATTAGTGTATTTTTTTTTATTTGAATGGTGTTTGACCATATATTTTAGTTTCATTAAAAAAAGTATCCATACATAGTTCATTTAATTAAAAGATGTATTAGAAAGAATGTAGGTTTGCATTAAGCATTAATTGATTAGTGGTGAGTGGCGTTAGTTTTAAAATGTGCTCAACAAAAGAATGCAGAAATATTAAATTGGATATGATGTTTCAGTTGGGTGCTCTAATAGCTAACAGATTTTGCTTGGTCGGGTTAGGTGGGGATTGGTATTTTTTTTATTATTAATAGTAGTAATATGTTGTATCAAAGTGGTGGGTAGTTTCTTAGACAAAATTAATGATTTATCTTGATTTTCAAGTTATATCAACTTTTTATTTTAATCTTTATGTTTTACTTCGTGTTAATTATTCATTGGTGTAAAACTGTTATAAAATGAAAATATAAGAATTAAAACATAAAAAAAGGTAGACTTTTGAAAATTATCATACATGGTTATGTTTCAACTTGTGTGTATCTTGTCTCTTCCCTTTTTCTTCTTTTTCTCTTTTAAGATTTATTTGTACATAAAGACTAAAGAAATGGATGTCTAATTATATTTCGATTTGGGCACGAAAGAATGATAATTGATGAAAATAAAATTATGATCAGTTCCACGAAGGGGATATGTTCACTGTTGATCGGGATATAAATATATTTTTTTAATGACGTTTTTTTTTTAATTTGGCAGAAAACAGATTGAAGTGTTATAACTTTTAAAAGTAAGATCTAACTAAAAAAATGGTAAAAAACTAATTTGAAAGTAATGAAACATAATAAGCTATTAAATCTAATAATAATATATCTATCCCACTCTATTGTATGACAAAATTGACAAAAGGAAAGTCCAAAGATGTAGGCCCTTATGGCTATATGGGTTTTGCTTCCAGCGGCCCATCATTACTAATTGCACCTTCAAGTTAACATTAATATAAAATAAAGGATTAAATATATTTGTGATCCTTTACTTTTTATGAATTTTAAAATTAGTCCATTTTGAAATTTTGGATTAATTTAGTCATTCATCTTTTAAAATACGTGTATTTAGTCCTTTTAATCAAAATTTGTTAGGTTTATTTAATGTTTCGTATGTATTTCAAGATTGTATTTGAGTTGTTTATATTGTTTGACACATTCTTGCTTTAATGTTAAGTCAGATACTATTATAAAACACACTTGAAATATCAAATAAACTTAACAAAATTTAATTAAAAGATTAAATCCACGTATTTCAAAAGAACGATAAAGGACTAAATTGATTTAAAGTTTCAAAATGAACTAATTCCAAAATTCGCCGAAAGTTAGGGAACAAAAACATATTTAACCCTAAAATAAAATATCCTCCCAGTTATACCATACTCTCACCATCCATACAAACATAATATATATATATATATATATATATATATATATATATATATATATATAAAGTACAATATTAACCCTATCTATACTCGTAAACCACAATGGTATTATGTGTTCATTGCTCACGCCAATTCTTTCTTTCTGTGAATAATTATTTTCCCTCGATGCACCTCCATACATTTCAATTTGCATTTGAATAAACTTATTTTTATTTATCTTTTTTTTTCTCCTCCAGTTCCTCATGCCGTCTTTCCTACACCTTGTTTATGTCACCCTTCATCTTCTTTCTTCTATTAAAAATACAATTCAGAATATAAATGTATTTAAAATAATGTATTCTGGAATGTAAGTTTTATATTTTAAATTATGTAAAATACAAAAATTAATATTTCAGATCATGTACTGTGGAATACAATTTGAATTTCAAAATAAAAAATCTAAACTAAAAGGTGTATGATCGGAACTTTCGTATATGAAAGTGCATGAAGCAGACTTCCTTTTGTATTTATTGACTGTTTCACAATAGTATAGCCCAGCCCATGTATCATAAATAAAGCCCAATAGTAATGTTATTTTAACAATAAAAAATGAAAATGAAAATAAAATTGGTTATGCAGCTCTGCTTTCTTTTGCCTTGTTAATTCAGGTTTGGATAGATTAAAATTTAAGTTTGTAAAGGAAAATTAAGGCGACAAATAAGTTATGATCAAATTAAACAGTTATAAAATATCTATAAAAAAATAAAACATTGGAATATTAAATTTATATTGTTCTATTATTTTGTTTTATTTTTAAAAAAGCATGGTGAAATGATGTTAAAAATTTCATATTAATTAAAGATAAGAATAATTTAGATTATATATATTAATGTAAATATTATCTTATAAATTAATTTTGTTAATTTTGTAGATTCAGTTAAACTTAAATTTTAATTCTTCGTGAACAAGATTAAGAAAATCTTAATTTAGAAGTGAAAATTTTAATTTTTCTTTTCTTCTCTTCTGAAATTATTATTACAAAATTATTTGAACAAAAAAGTGTATGCACAATACTTTGCAACCAACGACCTCGTTCTATTATTATATATGTAAGTATTATTATACGTATGTATATAAATCTCATTTTATAAATTGATTTTATAATTAAATTTAAATTTTTCTTGTTAATAAATAAATAAATAAATAAATTAGTTTAGAAGTGGAAATTTTAGTTTTCCTTCCCTTCTTTTTCCGAAATTTCAATTACAAAACTACTTTAACAGAAAAGTGCCTGCACAATATTTTGCAACCAACAACCTTGTTTGAACTTTCCATTATTATTTTATATAACAACCATTTCATCTTACCTAATGACTTCATAATGTATCTATGAATGTGGATATTTAATAATATTTTGAATGTGTAAGTGAGTTTTAAATTCTGAGTTGTTCATAATCTACATCGTCAACTTCAATCCAGTGTAAAATCGAATACCACTTATTGTTAATGATTAATGATTGTATATTATTTTAATAAAATGGGTTAACTTTATTAAGTTAATTATATAAATGAATAAATATGTCAGCTCTAGACTCCTTACAAAGGGAATTTAATCTCTAAAACTAAAGCTTGTTTAAAATGATGCGAAATATATAGGTATAGTCTATTTATACAGTAGTATTTTATTTAAATTATGCAATTACATGTAATTTATTTAAAATTATTAATATATTGTGAATAACCTTTTCTATTTATTTCATTTATTGTTTAATGTTACTCCTGTTGGGTCATATATATATATATATATATATATATATATATATATATATATATATATATATATATATATATATATATTTTATATAAAAATATATATTTTAAATATTTTTTTTTTAATAGTAATAAAAAAATATAATATAAA
>Ga0099822_1007429_pt1 | contig 14166 bp, 5 predicted proteins | sample CowpeawhiteBW_FD_76839 | JGI IMG/M metagenome (GOLD analysis project Ga0099822, IMG submission 76839) | Root nodule microbial communities of legume samples collected from California USA - Cow pea white BW | ecosystem: Host-associated > Plants > Roots > Nodule | place: USA: California | collected...
ATCAGCCATACACGAATCGTTCACGTTAAAAACAAGGCACAACTAATCCAGTCAAGCGGCCATCGGTCGCACGGTCGAACAACCAGTCAATCGGGTTAATTAACGTTAAACGAGTCAGTAATCGTGATTAAAGGATCATTGGACCGTAATTAAGGAACCCTAATCACAGGCTCACACCGAAAACTATAAATAGGGCCCAAAGGTAGGTTGGTGAGGATCTTAAATTCGCATTTATTATGGCAGTCACACTGATATCCCGATCGGTCCTTTACTGACTTAAACATCGAAACCCTTTAGACAGGTACCCCGATCGTGGTCCCAACCGATCAAGCTAAGGAGTGGATTTTCCTGGAGAAGTTACAGTAGCAGAGAAGAGTGGAGTAAGCGTGAAGAGGTTCTTTAGTAGACTCTTGGTCCCTACACCCAAAACAATTATTATTATTATTATTATTATTATTATTATTATTATTATGTGTATTACATGCAAATATTCTCAACATTGTGATCATATTAATGTATTTAAAAACATTATTTTTAAAACTTGAAGCATATAACTAATACATGAATCGATGACAAATAATTGTTAATCAACAATCTCCAAATAGATGTGTATATAATTTCAATATTACATTCACAAAAGGATGGTTTTAAACGGGTAATCCGACCTGGCTTGACCCACCACGGGTTGATGATTTAGTGAGCCAACCTAACCTGACTCACTTTTTAGTGAGCCAAAAAAATTTGAACCCGGTCCGACCCACCACGGGTTGGCGGGTTAAACGGGTTGGCTCATGGATTCACTTAATTAAAAAAATACAATTTTTATTTTATTTTAAGTCAAAACTAAATTATAATTCTAATTAAAATCTAAATAAATTTTAATACAATCCAAAATAATAAAAAAATACAAATTATTTATGTGTTGGTTAAAAAAAAACATAACATGACTCAAATGTAAAGCCCAACTTAATAAAAAATACTTGCGTAACCCTTTTATCTACGAGTTGGTGAGCCAACTCGGCTCACCACGGATTCAATCGGGATGAGCCGGGTTCTAAATGAGTCGGGTCAAAAATCAACCCGTATTAAGATTTGTAAAAAAATTTCAACCCAACCCGATCCGAACCCGTGATGAGCCAGGTTGGCTTGCGGGTTCCAATCCATTTTGATAACTTTATTCATAATCATCCCACTTAATTGAGTAATTTTTTCTATTGAAGTGAAAATAGATCAAATCGTTTCGATAAAGACTTATATGAATCAGAAGCAAAGCTAGAATAAGAAATAAGAATAGAAGAAGAAACTTAGATCAAGGTTTTTATTAAAACTTCTGTAGCTAAAAAGATATTGATGTCATATATCCATTTAGATAAACATTTCTAGCTATCAAAATATTTTAACCATCCTTTTAAATGTTAATTTACACAAAAATTACAATATAAAGTTAGCGTTTAATAATATAAACTTTTAACATACTGAAAGATAAATTGATGTTAATTAAATAGGTCTTTATAACATGTTAAATTAAGCCTTAAAATGTGATTATACAATGTAAACCGATAATATTTTGTTTCTTGTAAAGTTTAATATACATACTTTTATACTTATTGTACGTTAAATTACCACAAAAAAAATAATAAATAAAACATACTTGTAAGCTGGACCAATTTTTTATGTACGTCATCCTTTAAAAAACATTTAACAATTAGTAAACAAATCTATCTATAGTCATTTTTTATATAATGTATATATCTCATAAAAATAGAAAAATTTCACGTAAATTTAATTTTATCTTAAAAATAAAAAATGTAATTTTAAAAAGTCAGACTTAGCTTTTTCCATCCAATCAATTAGACCTTTTCAATATTCTATTCTATATCCTTTTGGGGTCACCACAATATTCTTTCCTTTACCCTTTGGAGATTCATATACACTATTTTTACTCTTAAAATCAGTAAAACAAAACATGTATCAACAATATCATATATCATCGTTTTTATCTTTTCCTGCAAACACAATCTTCGCAATTTCAATGTTCTATCTTTTATTCCATTTCTGAATTTGATTTCAATTACTTCAAAAAGAAACACTTAAAAAATAATGTTACATATACGTATACACCACATTTTAACCTTTTAGCTTCAATTTAAAATATAATGGATGTGGATAACAACTTCACAGAATTGTTTATTCATTGAAAAGTAACAAAGAGTATATAATATATTGGAAATTTAGAGAGAGATTAATTACTGGATTAATTAAAAAAGAAAAAGTCAAGAAGGATTGGGAGTACATAAAAAAATAGAAAATGGAAAAGAAGACCTAAACGGTGACGTGTGCCTCACTGTGCCTTCTCCATTCCTTCATTCTTCGTTCTATGCAGTGCAATGCAAAGTCTTCGCTATAAACCAAGTCAATCGGATCATAAACCATCCATATTTGAAATCCGAATAACTATTTATCATCACAGTAACAACGACAACCTTAATTAACAACAACACTTGTGCGTGTTTCTTTTCTGCCACGCAAATTACAACCCTTGGATTTTCCAGCTGTGACTGAAATAAAATTTGAAAAAGAAACAAACAATTTTCTTTTACTTTAATCACAGAATATATCCTTACCTTGCCCTAATTAGCCACATGAGCATCCAATCAAATTTAGTCACCTTCACTGTCCCTATCACCCGAACAAGAAAAAGATATATTACTCTCCTAAGCTTTGGGCTCTCTCCTTAGATTTATACTACAAAACAAATCTTTGTGTACACAGTAAGCAAACCCTACAACGTTCTGGCCCACCACAACGCTCTCCCTCACACATTCACATTCAAATCGATATCTTTTCTTCCACCCTCCCACACATATATATATATATATCCTCATCTTTTCCAAATCCTCTTCATTCTCATTTTTTTTTTCATACGTTTTGTTATGTGGGTATTCTTTTGTTTCCATTTATCATGAGCAACATCCCAAGATCTCTCACCGACTCTTCTCTCACCCTCTTCAACCTCGCCATCTCCTCTTCTGATCCCTGGCCTTTTTCACTCGTTTTCTTATAACCCTCATCAAGTTTTACCTAAAGATTCAATCTTTTCTGGTTTTGGTTTTGGTTTTGGTCTTTGGTTTTAGCTTCGTTCTTTTCTTTCTCTCTCCTATGGGGATCCTCAGCGATCATCATAGCTCTCTAAAACAGCATCACCACCATCATTACCACATGAGCTTTCACTTGCACATTCCACACCTCCACTTCCACCACCACCACCAAGAGAAGAAGGACCTGAAGGACGTTCCAAAAGGGTGTTTCGCGGTGCTGGTGGGGCAAGGGGAGGAGCAACAGAGGTTTGTGATCCCTGTCATGTACATGAACCACCCACTGTTCATGAAGTTGCTCAAGGAAGCTGAAGACGAATACGGGTTCGACCAGAAAGGCCCCATCACCATCCCGTGCCACGTCGAGCACTTCCGCACCGTCCAAGGCATCATCGACAGAGAGACATGCCTCCACCACCACCACCACCACCACCATGCTTGGTGCTTCAAAGTTTGATTCTGTCGATTCATTACTCTACCAACATTAATTAAAACCATGTACATGTCTTGTTTATTTTTGCTTTTGTTATTGTTTTCTGATTCCCCGCAACACCAGAATGTGGTGTTGGTTTAATGATGTGACAACGACGAACAATTTGGATCTCAATTTGCATGATTTTTTGTTTTTGGTGCATTTCTTTAATCGGTGGAAAATTAAATGACAATCATATATATACATATATATGATGTGATCGATGAGTGTATTTCATTCTCTCTATTTGTTCTCTCGATCTAACTTGTAATGTGAACGAAGTAAATTGAAGCAGATAGATATACATATAGATATAGATACCCTTCATCATCATTTTTTTTCATTAAAAAACAATAGAGAAAAGAAAGCACATAGCTGTTCATTTGTTGGACGTGGGAAGCGTGAAAGAAACGGTTGGAATAAGGAACAAAGATGAGTTTGCGTAGACTTTTTCTTTTTTCATATTCCTTCTTTAACTCTTTTTATTAACTTAGAAAATCTGAGATCTGGTTTATTTATCTCATAATTGTGGCTGAAATGAGAGGGTCCCATGAACAAAATTTAAGGTCTTGCTTTTTAAGATATAATAATAATTGAGGTCTCTTTTTTCTGTCTAGTAATCGAGTATATTGTGGGGTTTTTATATGTATGGTTTGTGATTAGGAATTGCAAACTAAGTTTGGTGAGCGGTTTTAGTTTAAAGAGATTTGGCGTGCACACTTGCCATTATTGATCAGAAAATTGAAGTAGAACAAGGATTTTGGTAGCACTGTATAAGATAGTTTTGTCAGAGAACATTGGTGTTGTGCCATCACAAAGCAAATTCTGTTCTTAAGCTGTCAAACAAATCCAACGGGGATTAATTGGGGTCAATAATCACAATGATCATGTTTATTTTCCTATGAATGAGGGCGATCTTGACTTTGAACAATTGATTTCATTATTTTTGTTTTTTAAAATGCTAATCGCGTTTTGAGGTTGTGGGTTTTCACCAATTGCTTTCAAAAGTCTTCACACTTGGTTGGCTAATTTTTTAAATTAAATGTCTTTATTTCCAAGAGCATAAGCCAGCCAGATTTTCTTTTCGTGGAAAATTTCTCCACCTTTTGTCTCGTTCATACTTGCAAATAAAAGGTTTACACTTGTTACATTCTTTAATCGGTTCGGATTAAGTTACTTATATACTTGTCATCAATTTTGTTTTTCCAAATGTTCATACATGGACAATTAACTCACGCGTTAAATATGTGTTGCAAAATTTTACATAAGCATCCCTCTGTCATTCTTGAGTTGGAGAATTTGATGACAAAGATATGTATGGAATAAAGGAATATTTGATCAAAGTTGCGTCTTTCTAAACAAAAGGAGCGTTTAAAATATAGATTAGGTTTCTCTGATATACACAAAATAATTGGAATTTGATAATAAATTCAGCAGTTAAAATTTTGTATTTTGTCTTCTGAAGCGCAGACTTTGGATTAGTCACGTCGTTAAAATACAGAACTATGTCAAGTACGTGAGGTCATACATCATTCGAAACTCTTAATAAAAATTAAAATTTTTGCGATTTCATAATTTCCCTGTATTTGTATTTTATTATAACATCAACCAACCCGGGTATCATAAATGTTTATAATACTCTCTATCTTGAAAAATCACAAATCGTAATTTTATTTTAATGGTATTTTTTTTATAAATTATGAAAAAAAAATATATATTATTTTCATTTATGATTGGCACCATATAAACCTACCCAAATTAGTTGCTGTCTGGCATGTCTCGTGAACATTTATTCAAGCAGTCTGCGTCCATCTTTGTTGGCCAATTCCAATCTGGGTTAGTTCCTTACTGCAATTAACAGCTTTTTACTTGTTCAGACGGTAATCCATGGGAAAACCAACTTTCTCCCTCATCAACTTGCCATCTTCTGCATCCTATTTTTTATTATTATTTTTTATATTCTTCTTTCTCAATCAATTATGACGTAACATCAATAGTTATCACAAACCAGACCCGGTCACAGTTGCAATCCGGATATACTTTAGTTGGGTAGGCGTTAACTTCCAATTCGTCTCTATCTTTACGGGGTTCCCAAATTCTAACTCATTTTTTGTTTTTATGTTCATATTCTTTGTTCCTCACCTTATCTAATAAACAAATCCCAAAAATCTAATAGCTGCTGCACAAGTATTAAATAAACATTACATCGTTTAAAACGAGGATATGTGGACCAAATACACTATTTCACAAGACATGGAAGAAATTGACCCAAGTTCACCGTCGTATTTCTCTACCTCAATCTTCAAAAACAAAGTGCACTACCATACGAGGAAGTTCATCCAAATAGATGCGTCTTTAATATTCACACGAAATCTTACAAGAAAGCAAGTGTGGCCTTTTGGCTCACAAGTAAAATAGGAGATTTTTGCTTTGCACCGCAAATCACATGAGAAACTAAACAATGTTAGCTCTGTTTTTTCCATTATCCACTCCCCAAAACCCCCCCAAAAAATTGCTTAGACCCTCGTACCATTTTCCTTTCAATTCAAATTATAGAAAGAAAAAAGACACAAACTAATTTCAACAAATATTATCATAATGATAATAATAATAATATAATAACAATAATAATAATAATCGAATCTCCCTTTTGGTTATACTAGCTGTCGGTGTCTCGTATTTGAACTACGCATTGTCACACCATGCAAAAACTTTGTATATCCGACCAAGCTGAGTTTTCCATCAGATTTTCTGATCCAATCACCCATTAAAGAATAAGCTGAAGGACCCAAATTCATCTCCTGAAAACATTATCAAAAGGTCAGTGGGTTATTAAACAGCTTAAAAGACAGAAATAACACAAGAATTTACAAACCTGGGCCAACTCCTCAACAGAAATCACTCGGTTTCCTGTCTCCTCAAAATATTCAAAAGCCGTGGTGGCAATTCTATCCCATTCTGGATGAACTTCCAGCTGGTATACACTGATAGCAGCAGCGCAAAACTCTTCGAAATCCATTTTTTTATAGGAGAGTGCCTCCATCTTGTTTCAAGAAATAAGCATTTCAGATTTTTCATTGAACGCAAATAAAGCAGTGCACTTTCGTGATAAATAAAACAGATATTATTATGAATAATGGTGGCACTGATTAGACGATACGCTTGATTTTGCGCTTGATTTTGCTATGTAAAAGTTATTCAATTATACATTCCTTCCTGCCCCTATTTTCTTTAATGAGCAAGACATTCTGGTACACGATAGATTAGGATCAAAGCGGCTACTAAAATGTCACCAGATTTAAAGAATACTCACCAGATTTAAAATGTCAGGGGCCCTTGATTCCTTCATGGCATCAGTTGCATTTTTCATGAGAGCCTGTATTTTTTTTATACTTCAGTTTAGATATTTTGAAACAACAGCAAACAAAACCAACAACAGAATTTAAACTATAAAAGACTAACCTAAGGCTGATTCATTTAATGTAGCAAACACTAGAGTGTGACATATTTACATTACATACGGTTCACAGATAATAGCATCGTATATCATCCATTATTTAACGTGCTAACATACCTTAAAGTAAAAAAAAGAAAAAGGGAATAAAAGTGCAAAAAACCATGAACTTACAACTCTAAAATTCTCGAGCGAAACGCAGCCATCTTTAGGCTCCAAGAGGTTAAACTGTGCTCTAAGGTAGAATAGCTCATCTTCCGTCAATGCTCTCGCGAGGGCCTGTATTAATATAAGTAGAAGTAAAACAGACAACATTACTCTTGTCCTATTGGCCCCTACCCGCACCAAAGGAGGGGAGGATATAATATTCATTTGTTTTAATGGCAGCATAACAGGTGACTACCTTCAATGCTGCACGTCTCAAAGGTGAGGCACGCACATATGCCTTTACTAACTTGTAAATCGAGATATCCAAAGGAATGGGATTCTTTTCATTTCTCAACCATGGGTGAGCTGCAAAATATATAGGAAACTCTCTAGTAGCAAGAATCATAGAACAACAATAAGGAATTTCAACATTTAGGAACATCTTATTTAGTAAAGCAAGGTCTGGCAAAAAAATTCAAATGAAACATACCTAAAGCTTGAGCAGCAGTCATCCTTTTTCTGTGGTCTTTGTTCAGAAGTCTCTTCACAAAGTCTTTAGCTTCTGGTGATATAGATGGCCAAGGTGAATCATCAAAGTTAGGATTCGCTCGTAGCACAGACCGGAAAATTCCTGATTCAGTGCGCGCCCAAAATGGTCTACTTCCACATAACAATATGTACGATATAACCCCAATACTCCACAAGTCTCCTTCAACACTGTAAGATCTATGGAGCACTTCAGGTGCAACATAGTAAGCACTGCCAACAATATCGTTGAGGCGTTGTTCTGCATATTTATTAAAAGTCAGTGCAGGTAGTGAAAAAATCGATGAGGATTCTACTCTGATTCTAAGCCAATATGATAACTATTTAATTTGAACACTGGAGGTAATCTTAAACCAAGAATTAAAGCATGTTCTGAGATTCATCTAAACCAGGAAATTAGTGAAAAACATTATGCAAACAAACTTGTACAATTATTACAGAGTTTGAACAAGGAAATTTCTATCCACAGGTTAGAAAGAATCAATATATTCTTAATATGTTTCCATGATTAATCTATTCGCCTTGTCTCTTTGCCAAACTAGAATCACTAAAATCTGCAAGAATATAAAATGGAAGGGAGAAAATAATAATGATTTTAAATGGAGTTAAGAATGTGGTCGTTAAGAGAACAAATGGGAAGGTAGAAAAATTGACTGAATATGGGACCATAATAAATATTGGGAGTGAAAATTGACAATGCAATTTGAGATGATATAAGTTTAAAGACATCCCACATTTTCATTCTTCTGTTTTTAAAGACATCTTTTCATTCCTGCAAAGCTCTGATATCTATGCTACACATACTCAATGCCCAGGTGAGAGCAGTATATCATAGGTTTTTTAAGGGCATGCACGAAGTAGGAGCTCCCAAAGCAGCAGAGTAAATGAAATTATGAAAGACTGTATCCAATTACGTATTCAAAGTAGAGATTTGTTTAATAGCTGCCTTTCTTCAACAACGATCAAAAAATTTGATCATCCCAATGTGTATAACAAGATATTGCTTACTAACAAATTCAGTGATAAAAATATTAAGTTCCATGCTCTCCATTTAAATGAGAGGTTAAGGAGAAGAGTTCAACCTATGCAGCCACATAATATTACAAAAATCAGAAGTCCTAAAGCCCTATACACATGTACATGTACATGCTAACATATACAAGCTTACCACACGAAGAAATGGCCTTTTGTGGAAAACAAATCCAATTAAAGACCTCATAGGAACAGAAATGCTGATGATATATAAGATCCTCCTTTTTCAACACTACTAATACCTATGATTTCCTCAATAAAACTTACATAGAGAGAAAGCTATATATTGTACAAAATGTCTACATCAAGAAAATGCCATTTAAAATCATCACTCTCAAGGAACTACAATTGTATTGAGCACGTAAAATGTTACTAAAAAAATATCAGTTCTGAGTTCTTGATTACAAGTGCTGAAACTTAGTTTTAGATGTCTATTCCAAATCAATGACTAATGGATTTTGGTATTGTAAAATCTCACTAATCCTTCATTGTAGTGTCAATATATCACAAGTGCTATATACAAAATCCATTAATTTGACCGTGCCAGCTATATACAAAAACAAGATTGAGAGAGCAATTGAGCAACTTGAATAGTACTTGAGACTGACTATAGTAGGTTGATTTAGTCATGTTACCTGGCCTGACAAAATCAGATAGCCCAAAATCAATAACTTTCATCACAGCATCCTCGTCTTTTGAGACAAATAGAAAATTCTGCAAAGCAAAAAAAATTTAGAGAGGTGGCTATGAAAACATAAAATAGCTATTGAAAGCACAATCAAAGAACTACGAGTAGTTCAAGCTTCACAATGCCATACCTCTGGTTTTAGATCACGGTGAACAACTCCCTGAAGATGACAAAATGCAACTACATCTAGAATTTGTACAAGAATAGCTTTGGCATCATCCTCTGGATATCTCCCACCTCTTTAACAAATAATTAATATAAAAACAATCCAATTATAATCATGTTTTTCAAAACCAAAATGCTGTAAGGAAAGTTTGGACAGAAAAAAAAAAATCAACAGATGGTAAAAATGACAAACAGCCTTTCAATTTTACCTATCTAGAATTCTGTCAAGTAATTCTCCACCCTCACACAACCTGACAACAACAACAGAAAAAAAAAAAAAAAAAACAAAAAAAAAAAAAAAAAAAAAAAAAAAAAAAAACTCAATTGTGTCAGAGTAAATGTCTAATTCAACAGTTTAAGGTACAAACCAGCCATATAAAATCTGCTCATATTATGAGTAATGAGATGAATTCTTTTATAACCAATAACTTAATGTATGCACATAAATCAAGAAGTGAACGGAATATGAATAAAGTCCTAGCTGGACAGAGAGGAATGTTAACAATTGTTTTGTCTGCACGTACTCCATAACAATGTAGACGTTGTTGACATCCTCAAATGCGTCATAAAACTTGACCAAGTTCTTATGTCCAGATAAGGCCTTCAACATTTTCACCTCCCTCCGCACATCTTCAATTGCTATCGCTGAAGTCATCTGCCATGTAAAAATCAGTTAATTACAGTAACCACCATTATCAAGCATAAATGATAAGGAAAGATTAGAAAAGTTTGAAAATTGAGTCTTAATTCGTGGTGATGGATGGCATAAAACAAACTATGGAATCTATGACCTCAACATCACAATACATGATTCTCCCACACCAATTAATATTTACTCTCAAAAATTTGATTGTTTCGAAGGATAATTAAAAGGTGCAGAACTAAAGAGACAACTTTCTCCTGTCCTTTTCCTACAAAAATCAGCTACAAGAGGCCCCAAGCAACCCAAAGAAAACTTTTAAATCAACTGATTCTCATAGGGCTTAGACTAAAGGAAAAATTCTTATAACATCCATCCATAGTTAATAAGCTTCTGTTTGTGCCCTTTGTCAAGGATCTTAATTTTCTTCTTCACCTTCCTTTCCTTTTGAGCATATTTGCTATCCTCCAATTTGGCTCATAATGGAGGGAAAAAAACTAAATAACCAGGCTCACTATAAGGATTCTTTGATTTACAATTAAGCACCGATATGTTTACAGATTATCTAAATGGGGAGAATAAAATTGTTTTTATCAAACACGCAAGTAACTTTGGCAACAAGGTCATGTGCATATCACCTGCTCTATCAGTGTGATTTGGAACCTCTATCGTTTGGACCACAGCCTAATGGCCACCGATAGAACAAATGTAAAACATCTACAGATGAGTCACACCCATACATACAGAGAAATTTAACAATTTGTCCACACGACAGAGGTGCAAATTCATCTTTCGCTTACTTGTCTCATAATGTACAACCATTTATGCCACCTTTCCACAAGACTCTGAGTAATCTTCCCAAGAAAGCGACAAGAAATACAGAGGTATATTCCCAGTTACAACCAGCATCATTTGTAATCCCTTTTCACCACAATTTACCTATGTTTGTTTCGGCATCAGATATTCACTTTAAATGTTAAAATCACATCAATTGGATGAAATACTGTAGAAGCTTGGAGTTGTAGCTTCGCTCTGCCTCAGGTCCAAATAATTGAAACACGTGCCTAAGCGCAACCAATCACTAGCTTAAGAGACGAATTTCCATTCCCTACTAAAAAATCTCATTAATTCTCCCATAAGTCTCCATGGCATTTTCCTTTCTGATCCCAGCAATAGCTTAGAAAATAACAATAACAACAGTTATTTCAACACCACACGCCAAAAATCAGCAACCTTAATCACCACCAACAAAACCATTGTGAATTCCTGTGCCCATTAACCAACACCTCAGTAGGCTCCAATTCCATAACACTGTCAGTACATTCACACCGAATATATTTTACACACGGAGGAAATTCAAACAAAGTATGCATAATCAGTCCCATGTCACTACTTTCCGAAGAAGTAGACCTGACTCCCAAATTGAGTTTCCAAATCCAAAAAAAAAAATTAAGAGCAAACAGTCAATACTAATCACGCACTACATGAAATTCCAGTCCCAAAACAGTGTTGCAAGAAGTCAGAAACTGATCCTGAATTGACCAAGGGTCAACGTACACCATCTCCAACTCCAAGTAAACAAAGAAAAACATCATACGATCTTCACAATCATTATAAAGCAAAATCACAAAAAACCCCCTCACCTTAGCTTTGGATATGATTTTTACAGCAACGGATTGTCCCTTAAGTTCTCCCTTCTTCCCTTTGGCCCAACAAGTGTGACCGAAATGCCCTCGACCCACTTCCTTCCCCAACTCGAACTTCGCCCCAAAATTCTTCCCATAACCGAAACTCTTGTCCAGCGACCTCTCTCCCTCACCACCACCCTCCCCTTGCTCCTCCGGTATAGGTCCTTCCTTCGGCCTCGCCTTTCCCTGCCGCCGCAGCAGCGCCGCCATGATCGGCTTCGCCGGAGAGGGCGGCGGCAGCGGCCACCGGAACTTCCTCCCTGGCGTCTTCGCTGGCGACGGCGCCACTCCGGGCGGGAGAGGGCTCGGGAAGGGGCTGGTGGAAAACGAGTGCGCCGGCGTGTTCCTCCCCGGCGTCGCGCCTGATAGCGAGCTCCCAGAAGCCGGCGGTGGAGACGGCGGCGCGTAATGCGGCGTCTTGGGGCGGTGATCAGGCGGCACCGTCTCGTTGTTGACGGCGATGTTTTTGCTGCAACAATGCCCCATGGCCGCGTAGCGACGGTGATCGGCGAAGTCAACAAGAGAGAGATAGTGAAACGACGTCGCCGGAGAAAATTGACACTGTGTAGAGAGAGAAGGTGAAGGAGTAAAAGTAGAAGAAGGAGGAAAGAAAGAAAGAAAGCGAAAGGGAAAGTGTTAAATTTGTAAGGTGAGAGAGAAAGAGAGAGAGAGAGAAAGGATTAATTTAAGATTAATACGACACAGTCCAACTGTATTCATTTATGTATGAAAGTAAATTGCTTCCTTCGTTAGTTGGATCTTTCCGACACCTTCATCTCATCTCTTCTTTTTCCTTTTTCTTAATAACACATGTCCTAAGATTATCTTTTATTCTTACTTTTTTAATCTTTTTTAGATCAATTTTTCATTTTACACGTACTTCAATTTCAAAACTTTAATTGAGGTTTTCTTCAACATTAACAAAATTCATTTCTTTTAAATGCCTTTACATTAGTTTCTTTTTATTTATTGTCCTTCTTGATTTGAAATGATAAAGGTTTGAACGATTTACGGTCTATTAGTTAACACTCTATCAATCTCAAATTAATTAATGTTTTAGCATTTAAAACAACGTATTGATTGATGTTTTCAGTTTTTTTTCTACTACAATCTTGCTTTCAATCAATATTTTTTTCTTCAAATAATTATAGAAGTAAGCTAAAAATAAGAATTTTAAAAAATTAACATATATTATAAGTTATTATTTAGAAATTTTTATTTGTTTATTAAATAAATGAACTTTTCCTAAAAACTTTATGTAAAAAAAAAAAAAAAAGAGTTTTAGAGGTGAGTTAATTTAGAAGGAGAAAAGTGACACAGTGGGTAAGAGAAAATGTTCAGACGCAACAGTTTAAACCGTTTTGAATGTTTGTGTTTTGTTTGTGTGCAACAACCTGTGTAAGCTGGCAAACAATAAGAGGATAACTATGGGTTTTTTCTTCAAATAAACCGAACCGAACCGGACGAACCGAATCAGACAGTGTCAATGCCTTGGAGAACGGGCGAATATACGAGGACTTTTCAATGAAATGAAACCTCTTCTGTTTATTATTCGTGTTGAAACATGCAAACATTTTCTTATAGCAACACCAAAACATTGACGCTGTGGTTAGGATGAAAACTTTTTTGTTCAATTATTGTTTTGTTTTGGTCACCATTTTTTTATTAGGGCAAATAAATTATGATAGAGGAACATTCAAATTGGGATTTGTTGTTGTTGAACTACATTTATTGTAATATTGAAGGGGGAGAAGACACTTGGATTGTATACAATAATCCCTTTTGATCTTCAAATCCAAATTTGCTAAGTGTTTTAGGAAACATATCTACCGTTTTGGAGAAATTGTCAACTGAAGTTTATGTTTGAGTAACGGTAATGCTACAAAATCAAGTTTTCAAAATTAATTTTAATGCTATAGAATTTCTAAAAACTTTTCTGCTTTTTTTTTTAATTTTAAGCATATGTTGTATTTTTAAAAGTATGAACATGTGTGTGTGCATGCACATAATTCTATTTTGCAAATGGTTTCCGTGTGCTTACTTATTCTATATCTAATTTCTATGGTCTGCGTGTTTGACCAAGAGTTTTTTTTTTTTTTTTTTTTTAAATTTAAATTTTTTTTTTTTTTTGCAAAAAAAAAAAAAAAATAGAAAATTTTTGTGGGTGGTTTTTCTCGTTTTTTTACCTCCATCAATATGTTTTTTTTTTTTTTTTTTTTGATGCCCGCGGAGGTGTGTA
>Ga0099822_1007431_pt1 | contig 14164 bp, 3 predicted proteins | sample CowpeawhiteBW_FD_76839 | JGI IMG/M metagenome (GOLD analysis project Ga0099822, IMG submission 76839) | Root nodule microbial communities of legume samples collected from California USA - Cow pea white BW | ecosystem: Host-associated > Plants > Roots > Nodule | place: USA: California | collected...
AAAAAAAATAAAAAAAATACATATATATATATTAATATATATATATATATTTATATATATATATATATATATATATATATATATATATATATATATATATATATATATATATATATATATAATTTTAACTGATTATATAGTCTTAAATGATTCAATGGAAAACACACCTACTAAAAAAATTGTGGTAAAAAGTAACTCTTTTTTTTAAATTTAATCCTAAAAAAAGAATGAACCAAAACCTCTAATTGAATAAATAATATCAAAAATATTACCGCGTTTTGAAAAAAAAAAATTGTTTTCAAAAAAAATGTTTTTGTTGAAATCGAAACTTATTAGACAGCTTCGTTGTAATTCTATATTATCCAATATATGAAGTGTCAATTTTTATGACCTCCTTATATTTTCAATTTTCTCTTCGGTGTGAATCTAAGTTTTATCTTAAAGGACATAAAGAGTCGAATTGTTTCAAATTTAGTGGTCACCCTTCTTCATATCATACATCTCATTAAAAACTAAGAGTGAAATATTTTTGAATATCAAAAGTATGATTATGTTTATTATTCACACATAATGTGATTTTAATAAATAAATTATGGAGAAAGAAAGCAAATATTATTATAATTAAAAAAATTACAGTGAAAAAAAATAGATTTTTGTTTCCACAATACTCCAACCAACATGTTCTCAGAAGTTGACAAATTCTAGATGGGAACTCATGATTGCCTCTTTTATTTTAATTTTTTCTCAAATTTTCTTTGATGTAATTTTCACGTGGTGTGCTTATTAATCATTGGAACTCCCATATCTGCATCAAAGAATAAAAAAAAAAAAGCGAGTATGCTTATAAACTTAAAGAACTAAAATCAACTTCTGTTGTACAGTTTTAAGAAAAAACAAAGCATTTAAAGTAAAACCCGTTTCCAAATTTTAATACTTTTCCATATTAATTCCAAAAGTTTTAAGTGTGTAATCGATTTGTGCTTTGTCATTCTCATTATGGAATAGAGTTGACATTAACAAATGATTAATATGTACCTATCTCTCTGTCTGACGTATTCAGTGACGCTTATGTTGTTTGTAAAAGTATTTGGTGACACCATTTTGAGTCAACTCCTTCCATGGATCCATTATATGATTTCTCTTCTCTGACAACACAACCTAAGTGTCTACCAATTCCTCAATTTCGCCATGTCAAGCTCTCATTGTTTTCAGAACCCACCTAAGTTGAACTCAGGTATCCATGTAGCAGGAACTGTCCAAGAACTCGGAGGACTTGGTTCTTATGTCACAGGATCCTTTGATTCCAAGTTGGCACTCATCCTAGTTTCTGATGTGTTTGGTAAGAAACCCATCTCCAATTTCTTATCTTTCAACATGTTTTTCAGTAATCATATATATGTCTGCTGATTCAATCCTGAATCTGGGTATATCCAAACCTTAATAATCTTCACTCATGTTTTGGATCAAGGAAAGTGGAGAAATGTCAAGATCATTAGAACACATCACATTTTGAAGATACTGATTCCCTTATAAATCTAACTGTCAGTTGTTTTGGAATTATTTCAGGGTATGAAGCACCAAATCTAAGGTAAATGAAAATTTTCATGAATATTGAACTCCTTGTTCCATGATTTCCTTCATGCTTGCACAAGGATTTGCAAAGAATGACCAAGTTTTATGTGACAGCTACATATTTGAAAACTCAATAACTTAGCTTATAATGTTGGAGTCTAATACTTCATTACTGCATCATGAGATTTTCTGTATGGAATTATTTGGCATGAGCTTTGACATATGACATTCTCTCACTGTAAAGGAAACTAGCTGACAAAGTAGCAGCATCTGGATTCTTGGTTGTTGTTCCTGATCTTCTGTATGGTGACTATGCTGACTTATTTAATCCTCAGTTCGATCGAGATTCTTGGCGAAAGGCTCACGAAAAGGTTTGTAAATAGTTCAGTGCTTACTACTGCAATTGTTTATACATCGATTCCACTGATTCACACCACACCATTCATGTAATCAATCACTTTGTAACACTAAGTATGATGAAACGAAATTCTCCATAAACATTTCTAAAATAGGGTAAGGCATGGGAAGACACTCAACCTCTAATTGCTGATCTAAAGAGAAAAGGTATTAAATCCATAGGAGCTGCTGGTTTTTGCTGGGGAGGTAACTCAATCTTTTTTTCCTTTACTCAACTTCGTTGTCTCAATTCACAACATGAAAAATGTTAAGACAATACTGTGACGTGATTCAGGGGTTGTATTTGGAATAGTTTAACCTATTAGCCATGTGCAGGGGGTGTGGTAATAAAATTGGCAATTTCCAGTGACATTCAGGCTGCAGTTATTCTTCATCCTGGTCCAATATCAGATGATGAAATTAACGGTAAACTTGTGTTTTTCATTCTTATAGTTAAATAAATAACTTCAAAAGATTTTTGACAAACTTTATTTAGTTTTACTTCAGAGGTCAAGATTCCTATTGCTATACTGGGAGCCGAAGTTGACCATCTTTTCCCAGCAGAAAGGTTGAAGCAAGTTGAAGAAAAACTGTCTTCAAGATCTGAGGTAAGAAATTGTGTTATAAAAAGTATCAATCAATAAAAATGAGATTTTCATATCACGAAATCTAAGATGGCATCACAGTAAGCTTAAAGTCTATTCTAGCAAAAAATCTTGTACATATCGTTTCATTCGTTGTCGGACAGTTATTGGACCATCCAATTATAGTTTCACGCACGAGATGTATATACTTCAACGTAAGTGTACAAAGTTTCGCATTGACTAAAGATAAAACAATTTCATAGTATATAAGTGGATGCAAAGCTCATCTTACAAGTCGATTTTGTGAAGTTGAGTTAGACTTAAAATCTACTTATAAGATATTGTGTTCACTCCAAATTGTTAATGTTTTTGTATCAGGTAGAGAGCTTTGTGAAACTATTCCCTGGCGTTACGCATGGATGGACTATCCGGTACAATGATGATGATGAAGCTACTGTGAAGAGTGCAAAAGAGGCTCATCAAGACATGTTGAACTGGTTTATCAAACATGTGAAGTGAAGGTTAGAATATGCATGTCTGTGATATATTGAAATAGGATGTGGAAGATTATCTGATCGTGATTGATTTGGTTGATGAAAGACTAAAATTGTACCCTGACTCTTGTAAAAGTTCATTTATTGAAAAATTGATACGTTAAACAAACGAATCTTAAAAATGTTCGGTAATTGTAAAAAGTGATACTCTTACAGATTAAATGTGAAGAGATTTTTACATCCACAATTTTATTTCAAATTAACATTGTCAAGATTCATGCTTTATGTTACTGACTTGAATTCGACATGGAGATAACAAGATTAGATAGATAACTTCAATTTTATACTGTTTCAAGAAGGAGTAAAAATTTGTAGCTCAAACTATAATAGAAGTTAAGTTCATTACCATGGTAAGTTTTTGTAGACAACCAATTCACAATTTCATTTTGTCATAATTATCTATTCCATTATAGGTTTTGTTCACATGCAGGCAAATTTGTCTTCGATATTACAAAAATGAACAAATTTTGTAAAAATTATGAAAGCAGACAAATCGTGCAGCTTCCACACCTTTCTAAAAGAGAAATTGTGCATCCTTTCCACCGTTTTCTTTGAATCGAACGATCAAACAGTTAAATTAAGAAATCGTATAGGTGCCACACGTTTTTAAAAGCTGAAATCGCGTGGCGGGTTAACGATTTCAAATTGTAATCGATTACAAAGTGTTTGTAATCAATTACAGGATTGATTATGGGGGTACACAAATTCAAAAGGAAATAACTGTGGGGTGCATGTTTTCTTTATTAGAAAACGTGTGAGGATGTGACATTTTCAACTATTTCTAGTTGCACCCCCATTTTCTCTTCCAAAGGTCGTCCAACAACTTCATTTGTGGTATGTGAACAACACATGTGCACCATTGGTCAAGCTATACAAGTTCTAATCTTATACCAGACCCTGAAACCAAGCATTTTCGGACAACCATCTCTTCTTCTTCTTCTTTTTATTATTTTTTCTTTTTGAAAAACATGAATTTCACAATTTGAAAACAAGTTTTTGATAGTGGGGAATAATGGAGAAGTTGGGTGAAAGGATATTGGTGAGAGATGAATGTTGTTGGGTATTGGTGTTTTTTTTGGTTGTTGGAAGGTTGTGTGATGGAAGTGTTTTTTTTTTAGTTAGCTGAATAGAAAGTTCATTACAATGGTAGCAACTCTTAATTAAATTAAATTATTTCATTGAAGAATTTGGACCTAGAGATAAAAGGATAGAAGTTTTTTATATAACCAAGTAACAACTTCATTTTGTCATAATTCTCTATTTCATTATTGATTGCGACCTTTTATCAAATGTCATTACCAATTTATATTCACACAATAAATTTAAGTTTTATAATTTTTTTCCTTTTGCGATTTCTTTTATTTTGGTGTTTTCATATAGTATTTCAACACGATTTTATCATAAAAACTTAAAAAAAATAATTTCGTTATAAAGAAACTAAACAACAGAATTTTCGCATATTTATAAATAAACTAATTTTACAAAGAATGACAATGGTTTGCAAAACATAGAAGGACAAAAGGTTGACAATGACGCTTTTCAAATTCTAGATTAAATGTTGATTTCTCTCGAAAACATTTATCTTACTACCTGTGCAGCTTCCACACGTTTTCTAAAAGAGAAATTGTGCATCCTTACCACATTTTTCTTTGAATCGAACGGTCAAACAGTTAAATTAAGAAATCGTATAGGTGCCACACGTTTTTAAAAGCTGAAATCGCATGGCGGGTTAACGATTTCAAATTGTAATCGATTACAAAGTGTTTGTAATCAATTATTTCAAAAGGAAAAAAGTGTGGGGGTGCATGTTTTCTTTATTAGAAAACGTGTGAGGATGTGACATTTTTAACTATTTCTAGTAATATCCCCATTTTCTCTTTCAAAAGTCGTCCAACAACTTCATTTGTGGTATGTGAACAACACATGTGCACTATTGGTCAAGCTATACAAATTCTAATCTTATACCACACTCTCAAACCAGGCGTTTTCAGACAACCATCTCTTCTTCTTTTCCTTTTTATTATTTTTTCTTTTTGAAAAACATGAATTTCACAATTTGAAAACAAGTTTTTGATAGTGGGGAGTAATGGAGAAGTTGGGTGAAAGGATAGTAGTGAAGAGATGAATGTTGTTGGGTATTGGTGTTTTTTTTGGTTGTTGGAAGGTTGTGTGATGGAAGTGTTTTTTTTTTTTTTTGTGTTACCTGAATAGAAAGTTCATTACAATGGTAGTCACTCTTAATTAAATTAAATTATTTCATTGAAGAATTTGGACCTAGAGATAAAAGGATAGAAGTTTTTGTATACAACCAAGTAACAACTTCATTTTGTCATAATTCTCTATTTCATTATTGATTGCGATCTTTTATCAAGTGTCGTTACCAATTTATATTCACACAATAAATTTAAGTTTTATCATTTTTTCCTTTTGCGATTTCTTTTATTTTGGTGTTTTCATATAGTATTTCAACACGATTTTATCATAACAACTTAAAAAAAATATTTCGTTATAAAGAAACTAAACAACAGAATTTTCACATATTTATACATAAACTAATTTTATAAAGAATGACATTTGTTTGCAAAACATAGAAGGATAAAAGGTTGAAAATGACGTTTTTCAAATTCTATAGTAAATGTTGATTTCTCTTGAAAACATTTATCCTACTACCCATTTTAGTTATTTCTCGATTATTTCAAAATATAAAAGTATATAGAATGATATAGAAAATTTATATTTGACAAGAGTGTTGAAAATTATATTGTAGAATGTTAATTAGATAATCTAGAGAGTTTAAATCTCACCATAAATACATATGAATACCTCATTTATTTGTTATTTTCAAGTAATAAGATTTGAATTTTTTCTTCTACTTCCTACCTCTTAGACAACATTTGATACTAACATACTAACAATTTTAGTCATTTCATAAATAACATATTCCTCCTCCTTCCCCTATTCATCTAGGTCTCTACTTAAAATCTTATTTTCGATTTTCAAGTTGTGTTCTCTTGCAAACCATTCATCTTAAAAATAATATTTATACATGTAAAAGTAAAAATATTAGATTCGTATATTATGTGACATAATAAGAAGAAAAAAGTAAAAAAATAAAAATGTAATAAATATTACATTTTAAATAAATAACAAATAACTTTGAAATAATAAGACTTTTAAAAGTTTAACTGATTTAGTAATTTTCATAAAAAAAAAATCAGAATATTTTTGAAAGAAAAGAATAGCAAACGGCTAAAAAATTCAAACAGAGTTGGTTATAATTTAAAAAAACTCTCAGAGATTACAGATATATATATACGTCAGTCTTCAAAAATGGTCATTATCATCTTTTAACCTAAACCAAGAAATGGCGAACCACAATTATAAGAATGATGAGAATAACAGTGATGAAGATGAAGATTTGCTCACATTCTCCCTCTCATGCGGAGGCAGTAGAAAGAGACCAGCAAGAGACTCTCCACCAACAACGCAAGGGGCTCTGGTGAGGGTACTATGTACGCCCTCCGACGATGCTCCTCCTCCGGCTAAGTCAAATCTTTGCATCCGCCGCCGCCGTGGCGGTTCCGCATCCGGAGTGAAGAGTGAAACCATCCCTCCGCCGTTCCCCTGGGCGACGGACCGGCGCGCCACCGTGCACAGGCTGGACTACCTTTTAGAGAACGGGATCCACGCGATCAAGGGGAAGGTGGAGTGCAAGAGGTGCAAGAACAAGTTCGAGATGGTTCTTGATTTGAAGTACAATCTGAGACAGTTGTTGAAATTCATTGATAAGGAATTGGAGAAGATGCACAAACGGGCACACGAGGTTTGGATGCGGCCTGATCTCCCAAAATGCGAGCATTGCGGACAAGAAAATAGCGTCCAACCTTCGTTCGAAAATACGAAGAAAAAGAACATTAACTGGCTGTTCTTGTTGTTGGGTCAAACCCTGGGTTGCTGCACGCTCGCACAAATCAAGTATTTCCTCAAGCACAACAACCTCCATCGCACTGGTTCCAAAGAACATGTTCTTTATGATTCCTACCTTTGCCTATGCAAGCAGCTTAACATCATTGATCCTAACACCACGTGATGTCCTCCCTCCTTATTATTCTCAATATTATTTTTTTTTCTTTTCAATTAACTTCAATATTATTGTTAATCAACTTCAATTTATCTAGACAATTTATTATGAACAAAAATTACAACTTCAACTTTCCCATCACTCCGAACTATTACCTCTCAACTCTCATTGCTACACATAATTTACTATTGCTTCGTCATCTTTACATAGTCGGGTCATTTCTATAATATTGTATTATGGTACTATGGAAAATCCAATAATAATATATAATTATTATTGTTGATGAAAAAAAAATGAATATTGTTTTGGAGGGATGACTAGAGAAGAAAAATACGGTGATTGAGTGATATACAAATATGGCAGGAACAAAAGTTGAAAAAAAATAAAATTTATCAGCACTAAAGTTAAAGGTGAAAAGATGTATGTGAATATGTTCCTTGATTTGGTTTCATATTTTCTCTTAATTTGGTTTCATATTTTCTCATAATTTGTGGTTTCATGTATTATTCTTTCTCATGCAAACATTCTATTCTAATACGACATTCTTTATACTTCTTTCTAATACAACATTCTTTATACTGTTTCCACAATCAAACTTTAAGAAATTGGATGAAGTATAATTTTGAGGTATTTTAATATATTATCCTTTCTAATACAACAACGTCTTTCCTAATTTTCTTGATCCGTAACACATGTTTCCATAACGAGCTTTATCAATTTGAATGATGTATATGACATATTATCGTACTTATGTATAAAATATAGTGTGACTGCTCTCGAAGAAATGCCTATAGATACAAAAGTGGCTAAAAAATTAAAAGGGTTAAAATTTAGAAAAACTCTCATAAATTATATATATATATATATATATATATATATAATTTTAAAAAATCTAAAAATAGCTTTAGTCTAAACCAAAAAAATATATCCATAAAAAAATATAAAAATTATTTAATAACTAATATTTTTATTTTTAACTTTATTGTAAAATTTTTAAAACATATTTTTTTTACATATTATGATATTTATTAAAAAAATTATCCGTAGATATTTTTGGGTAGGATTTGTTTTAATAATGCCTTTAGCTCTTGTTGAATTAAAAACATAATTGGGTGATCATACAAATAGATACAATCTTATTACCTTTATTTCTTATAACTATACTATCTAGGTTAGAGTTGCGTTATTTTTATTTCTTATTACTTATCACTATCTAATTGAGCATTACTAAAAGGAAAAGAAAGAAGAAATTCGTATATTCTTTTTGCATGACTTATCTGAAGTTTGTTTCATGCAAATTTTAAGATGAACAAGAGAAATCAAGTTTATGTCAATGTATTGTTTAGTTTGGAAGATATAGTCTACATTTTTGTGTTGAAAAAAACAATGAAGGGATTAGTCACTTTTAATAAAAGTAGTACTTTTACATTTTTTTATATTTGTTTCTACACTTCCTTCTAAATATTTATTTTATTTTATTATATTCTTTATTGTACTGTATTTTTATAATAGTCGATCGACACTCAAAGAAATTTGTACAACTTCCATCAGCTTCTCGGTAGTGTCGTTAGTTTTACATTGTTGATTATCTTATGATTCAACGATTAAGGTTTAAAATCGTGACCGATTGACGTAACAATCACTCTAAAATAAAATTAATGATCAACCGTCGAATAGTAGACCCATTAATAAAGTTCTAATGGTTGATCATATTACTTATTATTTATGCATTAACATCAAGTGATCTTTTCGTCGTGTAAGTATAAACACATAAAAATTTATAAGTTCAAAAGATCTACACGCCTTTAAAATTGTAAGTATAAAAATATAAAGATTTATAAGTCAACAACACTCGGATTAACACACGAAAGTTCTATCACTTTCCACCAATTATTATTAACTAACAAAATATATCATATAAAGAAAGGAATGTATCCAATACAAGAAAAAAAGTCTAACAAAGTTTGATGATTGGATTCCTGTTATTGTAGTTTTTTGATGATTTGGATTACTGTTATTGTAATTTTGTAATTGCGCGTGAACAAAATATTGCCACAATAAAGGAATTGAACCAAAAATAATTATAAAATTACAAGTTTGAAACTTTGTAAGTTTTGAAAATATTCAAAATTCATGCACATTATAGAATATATGTTAATGAAGATTGCAAATTAATAAAAAAATAAAATATAACATCTATCTGAAACATATAAATTTGATAATAGTCTATAAAACTTAGTAATTTGATTTTTATTTTTAAGTTTTTAATTTATTTTGATTCTTACACTTTTATATTTAATTGATATCTAATTTTTAAATTGACTTTTTATAAAAGAAATAATGTGATTGTTTTGGGTGAAATTAACGTTAAATAAAATTATATAATAATTTAAAGAAAATAAAAGAAGAAAAGAAGACTAAATTAAATTATTTTAAACTATTTTTAAATTGAAATGTTAAATTATTTTTAATAAATATTTTTAAATATTTTTGTTTATTCTATAGGTTATAATCGGATTTAGTACACTTCTATTTAACAAAAAAATATTTTTTAAAAGATAAAATGGTATAATTATTCAGTTTATTTTTTAAACAAATAAATTTTCTATAATCTACTTAGAAGTTTAGCTTATTTTTTTAAATAAACCAAATCCTTTTATAATTTAATTCAATATCAATCTAGTTTAATTTAAATATTTGGAATAACTCTAACCATAATACTTTATAGAAACTTTGAACTTTTTGTACCACAGATAATATTTTAGTGGACAGTTTAAAACCATGAAAATACTAATCCATGCTTTCTAAGTCTTCAGAGTAAAAAATATAATTTATTTTGAAATTATACATGTAAGTAAACTCTGGTTAAAGTCTTTATAATAGGATATTTATAAACAGATATACAGATATTTGAATACTTGCACTTGTAACAAATTACGAATGAAAACCAATTATTTATGGAAAGGCCCTCTAATTATTTTTTATAAGTAAGTGAACAAAAGTATGAATAATTTTTTCTTTGAGCTTCATATATACATACATAGTTAAACTCAACTATAAATCTTTATTTTTTATAATTAAATTTTATAATAAATAAATACTTGAACATATATATTATATTTTAAATTTATTGCAAATGATTTATATTGTGATGCACTACTACTTGTAGTTATTGATATTTTGTTTGAATATTCAAATTAATGTTTAAATTAGATATATTCAAATTGATTGATTGAGAGAGAGAAGAAACTAAGAAAAATCACTAAAACCAGTCTATCATAAAAAAATTAAAACAATTATCATCAAAGATAGATAATTAAAAATTTCAAGGTCCTAATTATTTACACATAAATCAATTAAAAAGAAAAACTAGGTTTAAACGAAGTACAGTTTTCTCAAATATCTATTTTGCATATTTAACAATGAGATATTCATTGGAGGAAGGAGCTGAAGAATCCAATGTTTCCTATAATTTTGGTCCAAAAGAAATTTCGTAAATGAATGGGCCACACAATTATGGGCCTGAAGGAAGGGCCCAACAAGGAGAATCCGCTGTGGGCTCAAAATCTTTGATAGCTTCCAAACCCTAAACACACGTAGAAGTTGCTTTATACTCTCGTCCTCCTACATTGTTTGCCTTCTCCAGCACCCACGCCTTTCTGTGCCTCCATTGTACTATCAGGGTAAGATCCGATTCCTGATTTCCGATTACAAATTTTGGTTCTTGGTTACCCTTCTTATCCAACCTTTCACGCAGAAATGGATTCTGAAACCTTTTCTTTTTGGTGTTTAGATTCATGTTGAGATCCTTGAGCTTTGTTTTGTTCTTTTGTTGCCGTAGCCTGTTAAAAGATACCTTCTTAGTAAAATTTTACCTTTCCCTGGAACATTGTGTTTTTTCTCCCATGATCAAATGCATACACAACTTTTCTGTTAGCATTATTGGTGTTTAAAAGGATGTTTAGTATTAGCTTTTATTCTTATTACATCTGATTTATCTCCTGTATCAAGGTGGGTTAGTTTAGATACATCGTATTATGGGACTGTGGTGATTTAGGATTTTGAACATGGAAAATGGGTTTACTATTTATCTTAGCATACATTGTTTGTTATAATATTGATTATGCCTTATGGTTAATTCTTGTTAAATTCCTAACAGTGACAATGGTGAGGGTCAGTGTCTTGAATGATGCTCTCAAGAGCATGTACAATGCTGAGAAGAGGGGGAAGCGCCAGGTCATGATTAGGCCATCCTCTAAAGTGATTATAAAGTTCCTCTTGGTGATGCAAAAGCATGGTACTTGTTATCTCTTATTTCTTCGATTATATTTCTATTTGACTACTGTTTGGTTCTTATTTTTTTTTTTATATTTGCGTTGGTTTGGTTCTTTCTAGGGTACATTGGAGAGTTTGAGTACGTTGACGATCACAGAGCTGGAAAAATTGTTGTTGAATTGAATGGTAGACTTAACAAATGTGGGGTTATTAGTCCCCGTTTTGATGTGGGTGTCAAAGAGATTGAGGGTTGGACTGCTAGGTTACTCCCTTCAAGACAGGTTAGTTCAAAAGCCTTTTTCTTTTCGGAACATCAGATATCTTGTTGTTCTTGGTACTTGTTATAAAAAGTTGGTAATCTGTTTTTGACAACAAACTTATTCGAGTCATTTTCTTATAACTTTCTTATTTACAATTTTGAACTTAACACCATTGTTGAGAATTTGAGTTTAAGTGGCATATGATTATTTCAGCTACTTACATTCTGAATTATTAATCTTTCTTTTAGATGATTTTGGTTAGATTTTACCAAGGTGTTACATAGAAGGAAGAGCACCTTTGAAATCATAGCATAATATTGGCATCCCGTACCATTATAGACAGATACTCGGGGACATTGGTTTGAGAAAATATTCGTTGTTTACAATTTGTAAATATATAAGTATTAGTAATATAGATAACAATTGGAAGTTATTTTCATTATCTTGTGTAAACTTTTGAAAATGGGGAGCAAAGTTAAGACAACTCACCAATAGATTGGTGTTATGTTATGCTACAATTTTCTGGAATACTTTTTATTCTGTTTCATTAGTATATTCTTGTTTTTATAATAATGTTGTTGTGCCTGTATCTTAAATTTTATGGTCGGAAGGGTACACATAGTGGCTTTGGACACAATTTAAATGTCGATGCCTGACCTTTGATAACACAAATGTTTCAGTTTGGGTATATTGTGTTGACTACCTCTGCTGGCATCATGGATCATGAAGAAGCTAGGAGGAAGAATGTTGGTGGGAAAGTGCTTGGTTTCTTCTACTAGTCTAGTTTCATTTGAAAGATTTTTGTGTTGATTTCAGATTTTTTTTGAACTCACCGGTTGTAATGATCAATGTTAGACCCGTAGTTTACTGAGTATAGCATAGCCAGATGTTTTTCTGATGTGCTTTGTTTGTTTGCAGAATCAAATTTTACTATAATTTATCTAATTTTTGGCAGTTTTAGCTGAGCCTCGACTTGGTATTATTATTATTATTTTATTATCACTATAAAGGAGATTACAGTAATTATCAAGGGGGAGTGTGTTTACGTTAGTGCGGGATAGTTTTAGAAATAACTTTTGGTGTTCATTAGTTCGAAATTTAAATTTTAAGATGGTGCAATAGTTTCTGCACTATTAGTCTGTTATTATATCACATTTACAAATGTTTAGTATTGTAAATTTTATTATGCTTAGATTTGTTGTTCTTTTAGGGGTGGTTTGGGTTGGATTTTCATCTCAGTTTTGATGTGATCGAGAGGTGTTTATGTAAAAAGTGTGGGAGTAATCTTTAGCTTAAGAAGTTTATGAAGTTATAAGCAAAGTTTAGGTTTAACTTATTTTGTGAGAAAATAAATTTAGTTGTTTTAAGTTTATGAAATGTGGGGTAATTTTGGATTTGGCAAATTACAAGAAGTTTGTTTAGTTCCTAAAAATCGAAAAAAATAATTATAGCCTATTTAAGGGACTAGAGTGTATTGAGATATGAATATAAATTCGAAACTACTTTTAATTCTTTGAATTTGTGGTAATTTAAGTTTTTGTTTTGAATTAAAAGGAATTATTTTACTTTCTAAATACTAAATTTAACTTACTAAAATGTGTTATAGGATTTATGGTCTTAAATTATTTTTAATTTCTTCATTTTAGCTTTAGTGTATAGGGATTAGAATTGTATTTTGTGGACTAAAGTAATTTAAATATAGAGAACTATATTTAAAATTATTTGAAGGATCGAAAAGTCGTGATTAATCTGATAGATTATTAGCCCAATATTTTATTTTTTTAAATATGAAGAACTAAATTTAAAATTATTTAGAGTAGTTTAGTGTCCTTTATTCAGCGTATAATATTTTTTTATGTGTTGTTATTAGCACAATATTGAAGTATTGATCTTTAGATACTATATTGGCAAATTACTTGTCTTCTCATGCAAGTGGATGGATTTTTTGATGTACTTATAACTTTTTGGTGATCTGTGTTCTTGTTGAATTGATTTCTGGTGATAGAATAGTACAAATAAAAATGTTATATATTTACTTGACGTGTAGATAGGAGCACAACACACATGAATTTAATGCTAAATTCGATAAATTCTCTTTACGAAAATGATATTCTAACATAATTTTTGAACTCATATTTGATATGGCTGACTTTTTTTATTTTTAATTTTTTTCAAATGAAACTTAAGTGATAACTTCTTTTTGGCAAAATGAAATGAGACCGGGAGAGAGAAAGGGAAGAAAGTGTTGTTTGTGTGACTAGGGATGGCAACGGGGCGGGTACGGGTATCATGATCCCATCCCCATAATAAAAATTCATTCCCATCCCCAAATCCAACGGGTATACAACTTTTGACCCATCCCCATCCCCACCGGGTAACGGGTATTTTCTTATACCCATACCCATACCCATTTTTTTATTGTTCCATATATCAATTAAATAT
>Ga0099822_1007441_pt1 | contig 14158 bp, 9 predicted proteins | sample CowpeawhiteBW_FD_76839 | JGI IMG/M metagenome (GOLD analysis project Ga0099822, IMG submission 76839) | Root nodule microbial communities of legume samples collected from California USA - Cow pea white BW | ecosystem: Host-associated > Plants > Roots > Nodule | place: USA: California | collected...
CATCATCAACAATGTCGCTTCTTCTTTTCCTTCTTCTGTGAGGTTAATCGTCTCTTCATTTCTACTTTCAGATCTACAATCTTTGGCAAAATGTCCAGACTTACCACAACTGAAACACTTGCCTGAGTAACAGTCCTTCACATAATGGCCATACTTGCCACACTTAAAACACTCAACATTTGAGTTGCTTGATTGACCTCCTCTCCATGGACCTCGTCCTCTTTCGTGCCAATTTTGTTGATCGGATTGTTCTTTCTCTTCTTGTCCTCGGCTTCTACCACCAGGACCGCTTCTTATACCTCCTCGATATCGTCCTCTACCTTGAGTGTTCTGAGCTTTCTCATCTTTAATTGACATCTTCGTTTGGAGTAATTGATCAAGTGACTCCCACTTCTTCTTTCGTTGTTTGTGTGCTTCAAGAGATCCTGCAAGCTCTTCAACCGTGAGCTTTGATAGGTCCTTGGACTCCTCAATCGCGCACACCACATTCTCGAAGTCGTTTGTCAATGATCTCAAGATCTTCTCCACAACTCGGCTAGCGGGTAACGTCTCTCCGTTTCTATCAAGTTAGTTCGCCACGGTTTTAACTCGAGTAATGTACTCGGCTACTCCTTCGGTCTCTTTCATCCTCATGCTCTCTAACTCACCCCTGAGTGTTTGAAGTCGCACCTGCTTCACTTGGTCATCTCCCTTATACGCCTTCTCCAAAATATCCCACGCTTCTTTTGAAGATTTGACACTTGCAATCTTCTCAAAGCCAGACTCGTCCACAGCTTGGTATAGGATGTACAAAGTTGCCTTGTCCTTCACACGTGCGTCTTTCAGCACTTTCAACTAGGCATTTGACCAACCTGTAGTGTTGGATGGTTCATCGAAACCATCTTCAACCACCTCCCAATTTTCTTGGGATCCAAGAAGGGCCTTCATTTTGAGACTCCAATTGTCATAGTTGACATCCTTTGTCAACTTGGGCAGGGAAACACTATTTGTAAGACTGGTCATCTCACTCTCTTTTTTTCTCAAACACTTAGGTCTCTAGCTCTCTTTTCTCAAACACTCAAACTCTCTAGCTCTCTCTTTTTTCCACTCAGACACTCAAGCTAATTGGATTTGATACCACTTTGTTAGCACTTTGTTAGACAACAACTCTATTTGTGAAAAAACTTTATTCACCTCTTATGTTGTTGTTTATTCATACAATACATAATATATTTATAGACCCACATTTCCTGACCATTGTACTCTCAACGGCTATAAACGGCTAACTCATTAACAACCTAGACTCCAACGGCTAGTGCATTAACCACCAACAGCGGCTAGTTTCTTACAACGGCTAGTTACCCATAATGGTTAATACATTTAAGTTTACTAAAAATCCAACAATATCAAGTATATTTAGGCTAGATAAATATTTTCTGCTGATTGGTTTCAATGAAAATATGACTGTAAAGTAGTTTACTTACTAGTAAGCTGAGGAAGGAAATAGTATTAGTTAATGTTCCCAATTTGATACTTTGAATTATACGCTTCTTACTAATCATTTTACTGAATGTTTGACTATATTATGTGTAGTATGTTTATCATCTTCTTTCTTGAGAAGACGTGTAAGAGGTTAAACTTAAATGCTTAACCCACCAACTGTATACCAGAAGAATGTGAAGTCAATCAACCGTGCTTCATGCCTTGGTTTGAGAGTAATGCTCATGATATGCCTCTCCTAGGATAACATCTCGTATGCCTTTAGGTCATAGCTCCTTATGCTCCAGTTATGTATTTTAATCTGTTAAGTTTGTCCAGTCCCAATCTTGTTCACACACACTCTCATCCTTGTTTAATAATAATAATAAAAAAAAAAAAAAAACTGTATCCCCTGCTAAACAATGGGATTTGATAGTATCTTGCAAAATCATTAGATACTTCTCATAAAGCTGTCAAATATCTACTACTCACTCTATACCTTTCTCTCTATCCTTTAGGAATTTAAAGACACAAGTAAATTGTAGCCTGGCATGTGACACAAATGCCGCACTCAAGCCAAAATATGATTAGGTTGCTTAATTATGTATAGTATTTTCTTAAAACACATTGAATTTCTAATCTGATAAAAAGTTACGGATTTCGGAGAGGGTGGGGGTTTGTGTTCAAATCAGGAAAGCAAAGAAAATCCAGATAGAAATGTAATTAAGAATTTCAAATCTAGAAAGCAAATCACTAATCCTGGGAATTAAACTCATATGACAGTATATGTAGTTATTTTTTTATTTATTAATTTTGAATTTCCATCATATAATGGCCTAGATTTCAATTAACTAAGCAAAATCATAATCACTATCCTAAATTTATGCTTATTTTAAATGAATTCAATTAACGTAGATTAACAATCAATTAAACTAACTTTAGTTAGATGTCAGATTAATCGATGCTAGTTTTTATTGCTTCAATTATATAAATATAGATCCAGTCAGAAATAGGTCAAACATTAATATTTGCAAGAATACTCTGAAGAAGAATAGATAATTCATACAAAACAAAGACTAAGCATAGAAAAACAATACCCAAACGACAATCCTTGAATCCTTTAGATTTATAATGTCTTGGGTATCCCACAACAATTGCCATCGGAAAAGCTTAAAAAAGACTGCAGAAATACAAGAACACGGCAATCTAAAGGGAAGAATCTTGGAGCTTTCAAAATCACTAAACAATGAGTTGTCAACTTTTGTTCTAAGTTCCCTATGTTGCAGATGCTGTGCACATTATCCCCAATCTAAACCTAGTTTAAAAGATAGCCCAGGAAATAAGATTTCGAAGGAGTGTTCATTGCCTTGGCCAGGCTTAAAATAAGTGAGATATGTTTAAAATGATGAGGGTACCTTCAATATGTATGGCTGCTCTGCTCCAACTTAAAGTCTAAATTTAGCCATTAAAAATCCCATTTTTACCAATTTAACATTTCGCAGAACTTGTTGATCATCTTTACTGGCATATAAAGAACACCAATAGCATATATACAACACAAGATAGGGTTAAAACACTGAAATAAGTTCATACAAATGCCGAAAAATTATTTCAAATCCCAGTTTAGCCCAATAGTTTAGAATGGGTTCTAAGATCAGTTATTAAAACCCCAAAACATCATTGGTAAGGCAGTTATAAAGTAATTGATGTTTTAAGAACAATAATGATCCATGGGGTAAAAAATTAGTCATCTTGTTTTTTTTTTTATCTGTATCAAGCATCTTGTTTTGCTTAAAGCAAGCAACACTGTTTAAGCATCTAGGGCAGTGGAAATGGATTACCGGTTATTCAACGTGTTTCTTTTTCTTCTTTACATTCAAAATGCTATTAAATTCAGTATGAAGCTTTTGTTCTATGTTATTTGTCTACATCTTGCACTGTAGGGAATACTGACTCATTTCCTCCATTTTATTAAAATGGTTTGACTTGTACGATATTTCCATTTGTACCAGGTTAGTTGGGCGAAGAAGTTCAATTTGATATTTCTTTTCTTCCTCCTGAGGAAACTTATCCTGCCATTTTATTCATTCACCCTATTCTGCATAATTCTTCCATTGACCATGTTCCTTCCCGAAGCTGAGCTCCCAGCCTGGGTTGTATGTTACATTCCTGGAGCTATGTCCCTCTTAAGTGTTCTCCCAGCTCCACGTTCATTTCCATTTATAGTTCCTTACCTTCTATTTGAGAACACTATGTCAGTAACTAAGTTTAATGCCATGATATCTGGATTATTTCGCTTTGGAAGTTCTTATGAGTGGGTGGTTACAAAAAAGTTGGGAAGATCATCAGAGACAGATTTGGTTGCCTTTGAGAAAGAATCTGAACCCCTAATGCGATCTAACAGTCTCCATAGATCAAACTCAGATTCAGGCCTTGAGGAACTAAGCAAACTAGAATTGTCAAAGAAAACTGGGAAGACCAAAAGAAATCGTCTCTTCAGGAAAGAACTTTGTCTTGCATTTATTTTGTTGACTGCCTCAGTTAGAAGCTTACTATCTGCCCAAGGAATTCACTTCTACTTCCTCTTGTTTCAAGGGATAAGTTTTCTGGTTGTTGGTCTTGATTTGATCGGAGAGCAGGTAAGTTGATGTCCAGATTTTGGATTTTATGTGCATACAAATCCTCCTCTCAGATCCTCATTGATAAAGGTCAGAATGGCCAAAACCTTAAACCATCCCTGAACACATTGTTTTGAACCTAAGCTGTTCAGTGGTTTTTGGCTTCCAATTAAAGCAAATGAGTTGCTGCTTGACACGCCAAACTTGCAGTTCTGTTTGTTTTCGGTGTAAAGACTTATGCCTCATTGTTGTTGCCAAGCATATGCCTTAAAGTTACATAAAAGTTGTTTCAGTTCCTAATGGCAAAACGTATCCACACTTTGGAAAAGAAAAGAGTTCAACATTCCTGACCTATAAAATGCCAATATACAATTACTTGCCTTCCTGAACTGAAAAGGTGGAGATTGTTAGATTATAACATTTGTTATTCTTTTTCATTGACAAACTGAACAATCACATATAGTTTCATTGTGGTATTTGTTATCAGGCAGTGAGGTTTTTGACACAACAATCAGCAAGCATGTTTCATCTTTTCCTATCCTTTTTATTGCTTGTCTTTATCATGGTTTAATATGTACACCTGATTATGATGATGAAACTTTGAGCCTTGTCAATGGATCACTCAAATTTGTGCTGGTTTTAAATGCATGTGAGAGGGGATCTCTAGCAATCACAAATGTATCTATTGATCAGGTTAAGGCTATAAAATACTTCCCCATTTTTTTAACTGGTAGTTTGAAAGTTCTTCATTTTTATTTAAATATCATTTTTAAATATCAACATAATATTGTGTACTTTCTTGTTGATTATCCAATTTTTTAGTTAATTTATATATGTATTTATTATAATGTTAAACTAAAAGAAAAAACAGAAAATCTTACAATCATTTTACTAAAAGAGTTATTTTATTATTAAATGCTCTAAAAATACATGTTTAAAAGTTTAAAAGTTCAAAAATGAAGGAAGTAATACATTTGTGCTAACAAAAGGAAAAAATATAGAATTTTAATAAAATTCATATAAATTGCAGGATGATTATTGAATTAAGAAAATAGTAAGCATTTTACAATAATGGTTTTGGCTTGCTTTGTAATTTTTGGTAGTTTAAGTTGGCATAAGATTTCCTTTCTGGTTCAATTGTTCCATGTAACCCAATCGTCAGTTTACTAATGCGTTGACACTTCGTAAATTTGGGATAAAATTGAAGTAACAAGAAAAATAGGATAGTTTTGAAATAACATAAAAAAGCAAATACTAAAGAATTAAAGGATGATACATAATGCTGTTTTAATATCTACAAATCCAATTTATATTTATTAGTATGCGTTTTGTTTTTCTTCATTTCATCTTAACGGCTACTATCCTTATCTATAGAATGAGAATGTAAGTTGCGTTATCATTCTATATAAAAACTAATACAATTTTTTATTGACTCATGGTTAAAAAAATGTTTCTAATTTATGGAACAGATTCTGACTTGAAGTGAACATTGACATTATTCAAGCGGTGAAATAAAAAAGAATTATTTTACAACATGATTAGAACAATAATCGAAATGTATACAATTATAATATTTTTTTTAAATATTTAATATCGAAGAAATAAACTTTCATACATTGATAATATTATGTTTTCTGTATTTTTTTATTATTTTATAAAAATTAGTTAATTAATGTTGAAACAATAAAAAAGCAGGTACACGTATGGATGATAAAGTATATACTTGTCATCTGTTTAGGATGAGACAAAAATTTGATACCGTTAAGTTTGGATATATGAGTATGGGGATGGAGATGGAATGTTTTCATAATAATGAATATGAGATTGCGAAATACGTCTCTATCCCACCCTAATTAAAATAATTAGGTACAATGAAAATAATATGAAAGTTATCTTTTCATATTATTAAGTTCTTGATTTGGTAGGGATTTGTTGTTCGTGTTAATGTTGTTGTATATTTTCTTCCCCTTAAAACTTCAATTGGGTTTATGAGTAAATGGCGAGTAAAAAATATTAATATTTTTTCTTACTTTTAGATTTAAGATATTTCTTGACTTCAGATTAAAGTTCCATATTTCTATTACTTATATGTAACTTTTTTATTCTAATACAATAGTTGCTGTATTGTGTAATATCAAGCAATAATTATGTGTCGGGTTACCTAAAAATATTTAATAGCTTAAATGGATTCTATTTCAATGTAACAGTCATAGATCTTCAACGTAACATCAATACATTTAACTTCTTCTGCTCAACAAATAAGCTAGACATTTCTTCTCTATGTTACATAAAATAGGCTTCACTTAACAAATCTCGAATGAAAATGTAATGAATTTCAACTGCATACTTATGAAGAAAAAAAAAAATTCAGTCCACGAAACATCTAATTCACATCAAAGAGCAACTCTGCATTTTCACTCAACACTCAACGAATACAAGTGGTGAAAATTTTTGATTTTTTTAAAGAAAAATTATCTTTTGACAAACAAAATTTTGACAAAATAAAAAAAAAATAAAAATAGAATTAAAGTTGATTAATTTTTTATTTTTTAATTAAAATAACATTTTTTTACCTAAATAAGAAAGTTTGTCAAATCTTTGTTGAAAATACTTTGTTAATCGTGACTTTTTTTTAATACAAAAACACTTGCACAACTAGTGCTTTCTCTTCCTTTCATTATTTGGATAGGTAACTATTAATTAAATAATAGATAAATATTCTATGCTTGCTTACTGATTTTATAAATATTGAAGTATACTTGCTTTTAGTTTCACCAAAAAATTGTTGATGTTCGATTAGGACTGATGCTTTTTCTAAAGTGAAAACATAACTGTTTTAGCCTCAGTTCGAAACATCGATATATTCATGTTTTTATATGAAGTGAGAAATAACAATAAAAAAAAATTATATCTTACGTATAACATCGAAAAATCATTACATCCACCAAAGGAAAAAAATTAATACAATTATTACAGAAAATAGTTTTCGAATTTAAATTTTATATTGATTTAGCACCTGGCATTTAACGGAAAGAAAAAATTAGACAATCCCAGAAACAAATATCATTTTCAGAAATCACCCAAATAAACTAATATTCCAGATTTAGTTCATTCTTATTACAATCATAGACAGAAGAAAATAGAAAAGATAAAAGAGCAATACATCTTACTCTAAATAAAATCTGAATAAAATTGTTATATTAAATCATACTACTCGTTTTTAAAAATTGAGGAGGTATCTATCTGATATCCCTCACATTTATAAGCAATAAACTCAGACCTTCCCTGACTACACCAACAATAAGGACTGAAAGGCATTCATTAATAAAAATTGTAACTCATCAGAAGCAAAAACAGTTAAAAACAAAAATTAAGTGTCAATTTGCAAATTCTAGGATGATAGTTTGAACTAAATGTCCTGTGGCACAAAACATCAGAATGAATGGTACCACCAACAAATAAAAACGACTAAAGCCATATATAAAAATTTTGGAAAAACTAAAATCAAGCAGCGCCTTTCCCCTTCTTCTTCTGGAGTTTCTTCATGTAAAATTCCAACTCTTTACCTTCCAGAATGTACCTGCATAACCCAGCAAGAAAGAAAACAATTATGAAAGTGGTTCATTATAAACATATTAATATTAAGCATAATGAGAATTCAAGTAATTACCCATCAGCTCTGCCACATTGACCAGGTCGAGAGGCAATGCAAGCAAGTAAACGCCCACCACCAAACTGTTCCTCAATGTGAGCATCAAGCTTGCGATCCTTCTGGCGCTTCTCTAGTTTTCTTTGCACATGGTTACTCTTTTTGGCTTCTTCTGCTGCTGCAGCTTCACCCTCCTGCAGATTACATCCCATGATAGAGAAATACGCATCAGCCTCTATAAATGCAGCATATATACATTTTATTACATTCCTAGCTATTAAGATAAGTCAAATCCACGGAGCGTGAATATGAAAAGATAGAATACGATCACTGCAAGATAATATACACATAATTTACTTCTCAGAACATACTTAAACAGTGGGTTAATGAAAACAGTGCATAAAAGAATAGAACAGAAGGAGAAAATTCCAGAAGAACAACCTCTGCAGAATCCTTCTTGGCAACTGTCTTCTTCTTCCTACCGATGTCAACACCATAGTGCTGAAGATACCACTGTTTGAATGGAGCAGCATCGACCTGAACAATAGCACTTTTGACAAGGGTCTGCGTACGCACAAGCTCGTTGTTTGAGGCATTATATACCACATCAAGTATACGAGTCTTGCGAGTTACAGCTTCACTTCCCCAGGAGTAATTTCCAGTATCCAATCTCAATGCCCTCCACTTCACATTGCCACCTCTAACACGGATCCTCCTGATAGTCTTGTTGCTTGACAGCTTTGTGTTAGCAGGCTGGCGACCAAGCTCATACCTATCAGAAATCACCAAAATCTCTTTAAAATCAATTATTAAAGTATAATATCATTATGGCTTAGAACAAAATGCCAAAAAGTATTAGAGTATAATAATTATAAGAAGTTGTAAATACGTTTATACATACAACTAATTCACTGGTTATAAAATATAATAGTAATAATATAGGGGATATTTAATAATGGTATCAACACAATTAAAAAGATGCGAACACTTAAATAAATGTCAAGCACTATGTCCAGTTACACCATTTATTCAAAGTAAAAAATCCTATATTACCCTAATTGTTGAATATATTTTCTCTGTTCGATGATTCTGTGTCTTTAGAAATGAAACAACATACTATACAAAAATCATTCAGAAGGGCGAAATTGGACATAGAAATCATAAAATTCTAGAACAACGCACCAGACAATTGCTAAGAAAAAAGCATCACATGGTGAGGCAGAGACAAAAAGGAAGCTTAAGTTTTGCTCAAGGACCATACAAAACTAGTTAAACAATAAATGAAAATGCATTATGCAGATTGGACATATTTTCACAATTTAGAATGAAAATTCAACATTCGCCATCATGTTTACAACCATTTTGTTTTTCCCTTCTCCCATGAAAACCTCAAAATCGAATAACAAATAAACCTAGATACACTGAAGAACGAATAAACCTAGATACACTATAAGCTCAATTACACATAGAATCACATTTCAAATCTCCACTCCCAAAAAAAAAAACTTAACTATAAAAAAAAGATGCCATTTTAATTTTAATTTCAAACCGTCAACTCAAAAACAAAACCAAGCAAAGATCCGAAAACATCGTAATAATCAAAAACATAGTAACAAAGCCCCAACACAGACATATCTCCCACTACTAGCAACAGCATTAGGCAAGTCAGTGTAGATGAACAGAGATACGACTGAATTAAAATACACAAATTTAGATAAACACAAAAACAAAACTAAGGCAAAAAAATAAAGAAAAAGAGGCACACACTTTCTCTTCTTCCTCCAGGCCTTCTTCTTGCCACCAGTGGCACGCCTCTTGTGCATAGAATCTCGGGAGATACCTGATCCAGAAGAAGAAGAAGAAGAAGAAATCCCATTAGAAAAGATGGAATTAGGGTTTTCGTTTGCGGTATCAACAAAAGAAAGATGTGAAGGAAACGTTTACTGACCCATGTTGTTGAGTTGTGGCGAAGAAGCAACGACACACTCTGTATTGTATCTCTCTGCTTCTTGACTCCCTGGAAAAACCCTAATATTACGCGATATATATTTCAACACACGAAACCCTACCTTTTGCTGGTCCACTTCGCTCACCCGGCCCAAAATCAAGCCCAATTTAAATTCAACAAAATTGTCCAGGCCCAATTTTGTGGCTCTTTTTAAAACAAAACTAAGAAATAGGTAAAACGAAAATTATCATTTTTATCACAATTAAATTCTATTTTTTTATTTTGATCTTCTTGTGTTTCCCTAATTTTAGTTTTCAGATGTTACAAAATATATATTTTTATTTTATTAAATTATTTTTATGCTATTGTGAACAAATATGTTCCATCTAGATTGAATTATACCAAAATAAAAGACAATTACGCATGTAAAAAAATGGGCTTAAGTGTTTTTATAAATTTTAAAAAATTAAATAAATTAAAATATTTAGTAAAAGATTTGTTCGCGATAAAAATTTTATTTTGTTTCCAACTAGGGCTGAAAAAGCATTTGATTGTGGACTAATTATAATTATATATTATTAATGTACTATAGGATTGCTAATTTTAATAATTTTTCCAACCTAATGTTAAAATGATATAATAAGTTATGAGTTAAAGAGTGACTTAAGTATAAATTTGGAGAAGTTTAATAACAAGTGACCTATTAAAATAAATAAATAATTAAATATTTTTTTCTTTTATTTTATATTTAGTTCGTTTTGAAGTTGAGTTTTGAGATCATAGAAGAGTGCTAAAGAATGATTTATACATTGTTAGAGCGTGATATAAATAAAAAACGAGAAAGATACATAGATTTATTAAATTTTCATTTATTTCTTGTTTGTTTTGTTTTGTTTACTTGAAGTATTATAGAATTGACTTAAATATTAATTTGTTCTTTATTTTCGTTGAGTTTCACGGCTCATTTTCATGCATCACTATCTTTCTCACTTCCATTATCACCACTATCATTGAAACACATTCACCTCCACAATTTTCATACACAAATTTGAATTTTTGTTTTGCTCCACAATTTTATTTAGGAAGGAGGAGAATAAATTGGAGAAAATGGAGGAATGGCCAAAAGCACAACAAATGTGTAGATTCTACTTAGGAGGAAGTTACATTAACACCAAATTCTGCTTCTATAAGTCACCTGTGACATTTTGATTAGAAGTAAAAGGTGTGTCTCTGATTAAAAGTGATTGGAAGAGAAAGTGGAAGGTGTTCCCTTATGTTATTGGAAGGTACACTCCTATCAAAGTGTACCTCTGATTTAAGGTTGTAGGTGTGTCCATGTTTCTCTGTTCAATATCTAAATCACATACTTTCTTACTAAACTGTCATTGGTGTACTAATCGAAAATGAAAAAGAAAATGAAGAAATAATGAATGGTCAAGTGGAAGGTGTTTGAAAAGATTAAAAAATTGAGCAATTGAGAAAATATAAGAGAAAGAATCCATATGGAGGGGGTGAACACGAAGAAGATAATGAAGGAGATGATGAAGGTAATAATGGAGGTAAGGAAGATGAAGATGATAATATCCAAATATGGATGTATAATGAAAAAATGAAGGAAGTAAAGTACCACATCATAATAGTAAAATATCACGTATATTATCATTAACTATTTAGACTATATTAACAAAAAAATTAAATTAAATAAAATTAACAAAAATTAATACGTAATTAAACAAGAAAATTAGATCATGTTGAAAAAGCTCCACAAAAGCAAGGATCAAAATAAAACCCATAGATTTTAAAGAAACTTTAAAAATGCTCTGAAATTTAAGGTAACTTGAAGTTTAAGATTTAAGAATGACCTTAGAAAAGTTTTTAACTTTTAGATGTCACTTTGAAGAATCATTTTATATCTTTTAAATAATAAATTATGACTTTTAAGAGTCAATCATTAATTTACCAAGATTTAAGAAATTACCCCTAAACATTCCGTAATTCAAGAAACTATATTTATTTTTAAGTGAGTTACTTTAGGACTAGCAAAACTAACTCAATTTTCTTGTCTTTTGCTCTTGTTGGCCATGTCCGTTTCATATAGGTATAATTAGTCGTATAGTATCCAGTTTGGGGCTAGGGTGTCAAATAGGTATTCGGTTTAAAAAAAATATCAATTACATTCCAACTTTTGAAAAAGTGCTTCAATTAGGTCCCTTTTAAACAGAATTGACTAACGCCGTTAGTCAACGTGCCTCGTGTCAGTTTGTGGTTTTTTTGATTTTTTTTAAAATTTTTTAAAATTTTAAATTTTTTTTTAAATTTTTAAAAAATAAAAATAAAAATGTCACGTGTCAAGTCCCTGTGTGTGACACGTGGCATTATCAGTGCCACGTGACATTGCAATGCCACGTGTCAATGTCACTATCAGATGTCATTGTGTTGATTTCGATTTAGTCCTCATATATGTCTTTTTGTTTCAATTTAGTACCTAAGTATGTGTATCTGATTCAATTTTGTCCCAATTTTTTTCAATAATTAAAATATTTTTGTAATCCATTTTTTATAAGATTAAAAATAATTAAGTATAAATATTTTTACAAAATTAAGTACTAATATTTATATTATTCCTCTCAATTTCAGACCAAATTTATTATTTATATAAATGTTATACTAATATTTTTTATTAAAAACGACTTTTTAACATATTATTTTATTAATTACTTTTTTATTAAGCACTTATGTTTTGTTAATTTTTTTCTAAATAGAACAAAATTGTCTACTAATTTTAAACCAAAATTTCTATTATTGGTTTGAATGTTATACTAATTTTTTTTATTATTAAAAATGACTTAATAAAATGACTTTTACCATTAAATTTTAATATAAATATTAAATACTTAATTTTTGTTAAACTTTTATACTTAATTACTTTTAATTTTATAAAAAAATGAATTTTAATTATTAAAAAAAATTGGGACAAAATTGACCCAAATACACCTACTTAGGTACTAAATTGAAACAAAAAAAACATATATGATCAAAATCAACACAATGAATTTAATAGTGATACTAACACATGACATTTACAATGTTATGTTGTAACATTTTTAATTTTTTTTTCAAAAAATTTTAAAAAAATTTTAAAAAAAATAAAAAAGCCCAAAAACTAACACGTGACACGTTGACTAACGACATTAGTCAACTCTGTTTTTTCAAAAATTAAGATGCAATTGACACTTTTTTTAAATCGGATACCTATTTGACACCCTAGCTCCAAATCGGATACTTTACGACTAATTACACCTTTCATATATAAAGAAACCTTGATTCTATGTAAAATCACACTTTTGAATATTGAATTGAGAAGTTTTCTCAAGTTACGAATATCCATGCATTTGTTCTTTGATCCTACTTTGAAAGCTGGGTATTTTAATAAAATGATAGTTGACACTAAAAGTAGAAGAGAAAATAAAAAAATATTAATAATTGTAATATATAAAAAGGTGCTTCTTTTATATAAGTCAATGTTAAAAAAAATGGAAAGTTAAATCAGAAAAACATCCCCATAAACATGTATCAGTATCACCGTAAGCCATTTACAAACAAAAATCGTCAATAATTTTCGTAACGCCAAGTTAAAATTATAATAACATTCCACTCTCAATTTCTATACACTATTATTCTTCTATCAAATACTCAATTTTCATGTCTATCTTTATCGTTCAAAATGTTCATGTCTATTCTACTTTATATTCAGTTGATCATTTGATTGTTTTGATTCATTATTTAAATTTACATAATTCGTATCTTCAGGTGAAGATTTTATTACATAGATATTCCTATTGTTTAGCTTTAACAAGTAATAATTTGTAGGAAATTAAACTCGAAAACTCATTGAAAAAATATACACATTTTACTTTTAAATGTTTAATTTTGAATAAACCATTTCAAAATTAACTATAAAAGTGTTTCAATATAATAATTTTTTGTTAAATATGATATTGATTTAAATTAAAAATAGACATTTTAGTCTAAATAATTAGAACTCCATTTTCCCAGAAGAATTAAACAAAATTTGTCCGGAATCACATTTCATAATCCATCATAATTTCCAAATGTCCACAAATAATAATAAGAAAGCAGACCCTAGAAATTAGATGAATTCCCATGGTGTTTATGCCTTGCTGTCGACATTCATGGGTTGGGCATCCTTCGACTCTGCTTTCTGTATCACAAAACAAATACGGTATATATTAGAAAACATAAGGTACAAAACAAAAAACTGAACCTCAAACTTTCTCACATGTATCACAAATTTGGAACAAAGTTACAACTCCTAGATATATACTATATTTTAATTCTGAGTTAATTTTAGTAGCACTCATAAACAAGTGACTCGGTAACACATGAATATATATATATATATATATATATATATATATATATATATATATATATATATATATATATATATATATATATATATAA
>Ga0099822_1007445_pt1 | contig 14154 bp, 8 predicted proteins | sample CowpeawhiteBW_FD_76839 | JGI IMG/M metagenome (GOLD analysis project Ga0099822, IMG submission 76839) | Root nodule microbial communities of legume samples collected from California USA - Cow pea white BW | ecosystem: Host-associated > Plants > Roots > Nodule | place: USA: California | collected...
AGATCGCCGAAATTATGGGAATACTAGAGACACTTTTGTACCTCAACCAAGGATGCCTCCAAGAGGATTACTGAGGCACCCACCTCCTAGCTCTGCTGCTTTTGTGGGCCCTCAGCCCATTGGGCCATTTGCTAACCCCATGGGTTTTTCTGGTTTGTTTTTATTCTTTCTGTCAATTGTCCTGGTATAAAATAAAAAAAGACACTGATGTTTTTCTTCTTTTTTCATTTTAGAGTTTTATTACTATCAGCCAGTAACAATGGAACAGTTTACTGGTATGCCGTACTTCACTCCCAGCCCTGCTCCTACAACATTCATTTCTGCTACTGAATCTGCTCTCTCCAATATGATACTCCGCCAAATTGAATATTACTTTAGGTAAATTTAATCTCTTGTTTATTATTTAGACGGTTAATAAATCTTCATTCATTCTCAATTTGTTTTTTGCAGTGATGCTAATTTGGTGAGAGATGAGTTTTTAAGGTCTAAAATGGATGAACAGGGTTGGGTTCCTGTTACTTTGATAGCAGACTTCCCTCGAGTAAGTTATTTTTTCTCGGTTAAAAAGTACATCCTACATCTTTTGTGTAGAGCCTTTTAATGTTTTGCTTCCTGGTTTTAGTAAATCAATAAATCTTTGACTATCGGTAACAATTGTGTAGCAGTTTTGTTTTTTCTTGTTTTCTTAAGATTATTGTGATTGAGGATTTTCCTTACACAATCTATTTGGCATCAGTGTTTTGGTACACTTTTGCTTATATATGACTACTTTGACTATGTCTCTTACCACGAAAGATGATTTTTTCTCTTTGAAGTTATTGATTATTTTACATATTCTGTCTGTGTGGAACTAATGCTGTTCCAGGTGACCAGAAGAAATGGGAAAGGTTGACCTTTTGTGCGTCCTTGACACATAAGTTTGATATTTGCTGTTTGTGACCATTTCGGTTGAAATTATTATTGAATATTGCTCTTACGGCTTCAGATTTAAATTTTTTAATATCTTGTTGGGTTGAAATTTCTGTCTTAAACAACATATGGTACTGGTGCATAAGATGCATAGAACTGTTTAGGATGATTATGTGCTTTTGTGAGCTTTGGACGTCAAATTTGCTCTTCATCCAATTCAGCTTTTGGGATTAGTGTATTTTGTTTTTTTTTTTTTGTTTTTTTTCGGTACATGCTTATCTAGAAGAATAAAGGAAACACTAACATCATTAATACTGTCAGTTATCATTTGTTAGTTTATGATGTCTTACAGAAAATAAAGGACATATACACCAGTTTTGGAGTTAGGATGTTAGAAATAAAAAATATGATGCCTTTTAGGATGTGACAAATACAATTAGGGGATAATAAGATCTCAAAGAATGTGAACTTTTCTTAGTGATCATCAGTTTGTAAAATCACACAAACATGAAAAAGAGCTTTGATTGTATATGGTATGATCTAAGTGAAATCTTAACTATCATTCGTACTGATAACTACAAAGAATATAAACTTTCCTTTGTAGCTATCAGTATGAATGTTGAATCACACAAACTGAAGCTGTGCTATAATTGTATGTGGTGTGATCTATGTGAAATCTCGGGTTCGTAGGATTGTGGAATCAGCGATTTTTTTCTGCTTTGGCACATAGAACCCTCCAAAATGTCTATAAGATCATTGGTTGGAGGATCTTTCTTCTTTTAGATAACTAATTCTTTTTATGAATTTGACCATTTTCCAAATGAACATGTTTAATTATTATTATTAACTGATCAGTGATATGGTATGCTACCTATGGTGACTAGTGATGAAATTGGATTTTCTGAGAAGTCTCCTATCTAGTGTTCTATTCGTCCTCATGTTATGTAAATTAGAATCTGATGTATAAAATATTGATCAATTACAAAAGATATTGATTAATACTTTTCAATATTAATAATTCTTGATTTTTCCCTTGAACTTGTTTGTTTTCTGCGCTCAATATATTTTATAAGGATTGTAGATAGCAATGTTGTGGGATGTGATTAGAGACATGTTTTGCACATTACCCAGGTTTGTGTGGAGTTCAGAGGATAATGAAATGAAATGTTTACTATTTTTTAGTAACCATTCTCTTGTTTGAGAAATTCTTAAAAGAAAATAAAGAAAATTAAAAATTATTATGTAACATTTCAACTGTCTTTTATTAATCTTCATAAGTACTTAGCACTTTAGGTTTGTTTTTGCTCTATGTACCATATTTTTGCAGGTTAAAAGTCTTACCACTAATGTTCAGTTGATACTGGATTCTCTGAGAACTTCCGCAATAGTGGAAGTGCTGGTAAGTTGTCATATAATAGTACTTTTTACGTTCCAATATTTCGTAAAATTTGCACTGTTATGAGTTTGGAATTAATGTATTTTAATTTGTTTTCTTCTAATTGTAGGGTGACAAGTTGAGAAGACATAATGAGTGGATGAGATGGGTGTCTTCTAAAACACGGCCTGAGTCTACTTCCACTTCATCGTCTCCCCGTGGATCAAGATCTAATAACTTATCTAATTTTCAAGGTATAACCCTGGCAGAAACTGCAGAGTCATGCAGTCTGACTCAACTCTCCAATGGTGGTGCTACCGGAAGTAGCACTTGAACTGCATTTAAATAATCTACCAAGACCAGATTTCTTAACCTTTTTGGGGTCCAATATTCAAGCCTGTGGTCTTAGGTTGCTTTTTTTTGTTGAGGTGATGGGAATAGAGACTGTGATAGTTGATTCTTTCAACAGTCTCGATTTTGATAGTAATTTTGAGTGAAGTAGTGGGAGGAAATAAGAATTATTCACAATCTTTATGGTAAAGAAAAAAAAAAGAGAAAAACTAATTAGAAAAAGAAACCTAAATTTTTTTATTGAGGCTGATTTAACGAGATTATTGATTTGTATAGCTTATATTTGTTTTGTTGAACATTTCCTATTTTTTTAATGATTTATGGTAGAAGGTGTAAATAATCTCCGTTCTTTGTAGTGTTTTGAGTTTTAAATTTATTTTAAGTTGTGTGCTAAGGTTACATATTGACAATATCAATTTCTGTTTTTATTTAGTCTATCTTTTTTATTTTTGTTCTAATAGTGGTTCATAATATGTTCTTTCTTTTTACTTCTAGATTTTCATGTAGTTGAATTGTTATGCATTTTGTTTTTAAATACTCAGGGTTTTCTCAAATATGCATGTCTTTTATTTGTTTTTGTTTTAGTATATGATAATGGTAGTAACTGGTATTTCAAGTAAATGTATTAATTAAATATTTTTTTTGTTAAAGATATTTTCAATACACCTTTATTTCAATCTTCTGTTGAAAATTCAGTTAAATCATAAATGTCATGTAGAACTATTTGTCATGGTCGACGTAGACTAAATTCGACTTGTAACTAGCAAAACGATATATAAAAAGAGGAACGCATGTTTGCATAAATTTATTGGTGTAATTTTTTTCTACAATTATTAATATATCTAATATCAAGAGAAATATTTATAATTCTAATTTACAAATAAATATTTAGATAAAAGCTATTGATTATATTAACTTAGATTTTATTTTGAACATTGTAAATTATGCTGACAATTTTTGTCCGATACATACACATTTTGTCATTGTAAACTATACATTTTTAGTTACCTAATTTACATGTGACGAGATGTGGAAATTAAGGCAAGTATGGAACGAGTACATATTCATTCACACCTCATTAACTAATTTAAAAAGTCGAATATTATTCATATAATTAATATAGATTTTTAAACAAAACAGTACGAATTCAGATAATACCTACTAGGAGGACAAACTTATTTCTCATCCTATGTTAGTGAGAGTTTGAGTATTTTATTTATTTTTATTAAAGTAAAATTTTATCTTCACATTTAGTTTGTATAAATTTTTTTTATTTCATCTCCATAAAGACACGAGTCTCTACCTACATTCGTACATGTCATTTTAGTGTTTTAAATATTAATTAAATATCCTTCTACAAATATCACATATTTAATATGAAAAGGTATACATTTCTTGTGTTCAAAAGTCAAATATAAAAAATAAATTATAACTATATAAATATCAAATAAATATATAAATATCAAATATCCATTAGATAAATATTATAAAAATCTCCTTTCTCCTTTTTTTATTCATCATCTGCATCGAGAACCCAACTCATGCTGTAAAAAATTTCAATCTCCAAGAATACAAATATGCAAAAATTGGGACAAGCAAAAATCTCAATCTGCAAAAATCAGGACAACCAAAAACCCCTCTCAAGGCCACTTGGTCACCTTTGTTATTGTGAAGACTCACTCTCATTATGAAGTCTTGTAGTAGGAGGAGAAAAGAAATCAAAGAAGAGAAACAAATATGCTCAACGAAAAACATGACCTCAACAAAAAAAATGCAAAAAAAAAAAAGCAAAGAAAACCTATTTACTGTTTATTCGACATTGAGCAACGATGACGACTCGGGTTCAACAACGTTGGATAGAGGTATTCAAAAACAAAGAAAGAAGAAGGAAGGAGGGAGGAAAATGCAAGGACAAAATCTTGGCACAAGTTTAAAATTTAAAAAAAAAAATAACCCTAAGTAGATGTTTAGGCTTCTGTTATTCGTAAAACCGAAACCTAGACACATTTAGACTTTCGTTCTAAAAATATCGACCTATATTCAAAAATTAAATTAAAAATTAGTGGCATTTTTTGAATTAATGAAAACTTTTAGGCACAAGTTTTGAGACAATTGAAATCGAAACATGTATGTGCTTCAATTTTTGTTAGAAACGAAGTCTAAACATTCTCAATAATGTCATCACATTATAATAGGTTTCAATTTTCTTAAAATTTACATATATTTGATAAAATTAAAAGATTTTTTTATTAGTGTGATAAGAACGGGAGAAATACTTACATAATCATGTTTATCCTCGTATCTCTTTAAAAAATTTGATATTACCCGTATTCATATTTATTTTTAATTAATAATAATATTTTTTTTATCAAAATAAAAAATTACTTAAACAAATATATTTAATTAAAAAGTAATAATTAATATAGAATAACTACTCAAGCCATGACTTTAGCAAGACAATAAAGTCAAAGTATGCATATTTATTTTAGTTATAAAAATATTATGGCAAAATTTATTAAAACTTTTAAATACATATTTCAAAATTTTAACTTAATTTAAATTTTATTATTTTAAAAATAAAATTATTCATGGTTTATATGGACTTGAAAGATATGAAATATAATTGTTTAATTGATATTTTATACATTAATTATTTTATCGTCACTATATTCTTTGGAATTTGAATTTGTGTTATTAATTGTAAATTTTATTTGAAATATTATATACTTGATTGTGACAATGAAATTTTAACTTTAAAATTAAATGGATAAAATTATGTAAATTATACATTTTATTAATTTATAGTTGTTCAATATGTTGAATTGGTACATGCCCGATTTTTTCGAGGTACATAAAAATGCCTATAATTATCTGTTTAGAATTATAATTATCAAACAAATATGTCTGTAAAAATATAATTAATATTATTTCACCATTCAAACCAAACTATAATTATGGCATACAATGATATAATTGTTACAATTAGTTATTGCCATACTTATTTTGAATTAAAGATGATAATTTTCACTCCCATCTTTTAATTTTAAAATACATATTATTAATATTAATATATGCACAAAAAGTTTATGTACCAAATTTGAAAAGTACTTAATTTTATTTAATTATGTGGTTTGTGTAAAGAAACTGTGCTCAAAAGTTATACATTTAGTAAATTTATATTTCAAAAATGTTAAACTTAGTAAATACAATAACTAATATCAATATGCATTTTTTATAAATACCAATTAATAATATTAAGTGTTAATGAGTATGAAATAGTAATTATTAATTAATTTAAAAAAATATTTCATTATTTGTTAAATATAACCGAATTCATTAACTTTTATTTGATGAAATGGTTATAGTAAAATTTGTTTATATTTTATAAATTTTAGCTTTTGATCAATTGTTATAGTAATATGTTCAAGTCTTATTTATAAATATATATAGATGATCAAACCTTACCTAAAATATTAAAAAAAAATCTTCTTAAAAAGGTTTTCTTACAAACCATATTTGGGTTTATGAGTCAGACACAGGTAGAAAGGATTGTTACATTGAATAAATTAAACAAACAATTAATAATATTTTTCTCATTTGAAGCAATTAAAAACTAACTATAACGAGATTTTGATATTTGTTTAATATATAAGTGTTTTAGTATATTTTGATAAAGAATAAATTTTATTAATACCTAAACACAATGAAAGTGTATTATTAACATGTTTTAAGGGAAATTAGATCATATAGACATTCAATTTCATATTATTGTTTTAGGTTTGGATTTTTATCCTAAATAGGCAAATTTATCTATTTGGTGCAATTCTCATTCATAATTACCAAAACGGACAATTTAAAAAAAAAAAATCATATATATGTATACGACTTCAATAAATCTAAAAAAGTTGTATCCGAGACTGACGACTTTATTTTTATTACGTTAATCAGGAAAATAATTTTTTTGAAATGAAGTGATATATGTTGTTGGAGACTTCATTAAAATAGTCGTATCCTAGTGTAAGAGTAGTCACCAATGATCACACAAAGAGTTAAAATGGGGAGAAGAAAACTCTGTGTAACTGTATTATTTCTGAAAAAAAAAAAAACAGAGTTTGTCTACTAATATAAATATAGCAGTAAATTACAGAGTAAAAAGCTGAAACAAGAACAGAAATGACCCAAAAAGAGAGGACGGGTCTGTCACAATCATTCTCCGCTGCCCTCCCCCACCGATCAGCATAACCTATATGCTAATTGCCTCGCAAAACATAATCCCTAAGCCGTACGTTTGTTATTTTGGGCCGTGGGCTCTTTCTTCTGACTTCATTATTTGTATCTACTGCCACGTGATTATTACCATTTGTTTCTATTTTCTCCTCATTTGCTTGTTCTGGTTTCATTACACCTAATCGGTGTTTTTATTAAATTAAATTTTATCAACAAAATAAGTTTCTCTTATAATTTTATACAAAATAAAAATATTTGTCTTTTCTTATTAAACAACTTAAAAGGATTAATTAGCTTTTTTACGAAAATCATACATTGGTTAAGCATATGTATTTGTAAGCCAAATATTGTATGTATTTGGAACAGCAATTTAGGAAAAAAAAAATCTATCTTGCCATTATGATGCCTTTTTTTGTTTTCTACTCCAGAAAAATTATTTTCAAGAACTGGCTTGAAAAATTCCCTCAATTTCTTCTGGAAATAAGCAAGAGCATTCAGAATTAAACAACGCTTATCAGAATTAAACAACACAAATAAATAGCTGCTTTATAAATGTAATCACAGTAAAGTCTTCGACCTAGGATACGATTTCACTTAAAAAATAATAATCTCATGATTAACGTAAACAAAGTGAAGTTGTCAGTCTTATATACAATTTCTTTGAATTTATTGAAGTCGTATACATGTTGTACGATTTCTTCTCGGTGAAGTCTATATTGATAATTTTTCTAAAGTTTGTCGATTTCGGTAATTATGAATAGAGATTTTTTATAAATTTACCCCTAAATGGTGCATCCTCACAAATACTAATACACATAAGAAAAATACAAAAGTAAACAAAGTTGTAGTACTCATGAATGAAAATAATTTCCATAACAACTATATATACTTGATAATACAATAATACAACAGTTGAGAGACTTGATAAAGTTGATTGAAATTCATGCTAATTATTGAAACAGAGCTATTATTGAGACTTGATAAACACTAGATGAAGTTGTTGTCTCTCTCCATTCGAGACAAGTTCCTTAACTTGTGATAGAAGTGTTGGCAAAAGAGCTTTGAACATTCATCTTCATTTTCTGAAGAATAGAATTGACCACAAGCTGATAAGCTCTCTCTGTTGGATGACCATAATCCCAGAAAACGTAAGTGGAAGGATTCGGACACACAGCCATAAGACTACACAGCCCTGAAACTCCAAATGGAGCAGTCCCACAACACCCTTCACCAGCGTCAGTAAACCCTGAAATAATAATCATAACGTAAAACACCGTTATAATCGTTAGAAATGTTAAAAATATAAATGTGACCCTAAGTTTTATATTGGTTAGAAATGAGAAAGTAAGACGGTGTCTTAAGGTGTTGAGTTGAAAATGGTGTTAATGTCTTATGTGATTGGACTATCATCGGTTGTATCTCTCTCGTAAAACTCTCTCCGTAAACTTAACAATATTATGAACTATTCTTGAATCGGTGAATATATAAAGTTGTGTAGAAAATAACCTGATGCCTGTGGATTATGTATAATACTGAGAAAAGGAGTATAGACATCGACGAATCTAATGTCATAATTTGGAAGAGTGGCTCTGAGAGAATCAACTGCTGCTGATAACTGTCCATTAAATGTCTGTGCTTCAATGTTTGCAAGTTCTGCACAAAATCTCAATGGCCCCCCAGCTGTAGTTCTACCTCCAGGTAAGCATCCAAGTGGCAATGTGCTTAATGCCCACACTTTTCGTACTCCAAGATCATATATACTCTTCAACAAGTTCATTCACACACTCTTATGTTAATTGTAATCAAACACGTAATTAACGTACGATAAACTATAGAATTTTTTGTAGTGTCGTGTCCTCTGTTTAACATTAAAAACATCAAGTGGTATAGCAGAAGAACAAAACAGATGAATTTGGCAGTTAGAAAATTAAGAGGAGGCAATGGAACCTTGAAGAAGTTCTTGGCATTGGAAACTAAGTAAGCGACGTAGAGAGGGAAAGGACGTGTTGTGGCAAGAAGTAAAGAATAGGTGATGGCAATGTCGTTGTTACCGGCAGAAACAAGGAAGATGCTGTTGGCTAGGATCTCACTCGCACGTTGTTGTCCCACTGCTGCTGTAAGCTTTCCTATGTATTCTTTGAACATCGCGAGTTGGGTTGGCTGCGTTATAACTCCCTGATCTCACGCATAAAACATCATGGAAAAACATAACTTTTCTCCCAAACACAGTTGTTAGGATTTGCAAACAACCTAAAATGCAGTGAAAGTGTAATATACATATATATATATATATACCTGTATTTGAGAAGTGAGATCATCAAGTCCAGAACCACCAGAAGCAAAGGAAACACCAGTGGCGAGGTCTTGAGGAGTCAAGGTGGTGCTAAGATATGCTGGCACAGTGTCTTTTACTCCCAATGCAGATGCTGCATGTACAATGTTTAAATCGGTCATGACTTCATTATCAAACATTTCAACTATATTTACGATATGGAATTCATATATATCATGAAACATATTATTGGATTGATTATCGATGATGCATGCATGCACGTTCATGAATCTCAATATACCTATCAAATCTGTGGGATTTTTTCCATTGCAGAATCTTCCTGTAGGTACTCCTCCAGGGAAATCCCTTCCATAGGGTGGATAATTACACTTGGTCATCGTTGCAAGATGGTTATTGTTTCCCGTATCAAGAATCGAGTCTCCAAATGAAAACAAAGCTGGAACTGCTGGGTTTGCAGCTAGTGCTCTGGGAAATCTGATACCAAAGAAAACCAACACAATTGATACTAATAACTGTTCCATTTTGCTTTTTCAATGGTTTTCTTGCAAGGTGTATGGTATTTATAGAGAATTTGGATTTTCTTTTAGATTTTTTGATATTGTTCATCTACATCTACGGTGTCTTTATAATTTACTAATTATTACTAACGTTTTAAAATATATTAAAAAATAATTTAAAATGTTAACGCAATATAAAAAAAATTCAATAAAAAATCTTAACTCATAATGTATTCCGCGTGCGTCTCATTTAATAGAAATTCATCGAGTAAATCCTGTGAATTATATTAATAAATAAATAAATATAGATATAATTTAAAAGTTAGGACATAATTTGAAACAGTGCAGCATTAAAATTTAATATTTAATAAATAGACATAAATTTTGTACATTTCAGTCATGATGGGATTTTAATTATAGAATCTGTTCTATTTTTGTTTCTAAACAGGGGAGATTCTATTACCAACATAAACGACAGAAATTGAATTGTGTGTTTTTTTTTTTTTAATTATAATTTTAATTTTTTTCTTACGATAAAAGAAAGTTTGAAAACAAATAGAGCAAATAGAAAAGAATTTAAAGTATCGATTTTATCTTTTAGAGTACGTGCAGTTCTTACAATGACATTGAGTTTTACACGTTCTTTTTAGGTTATTCTTTTCTCAATTTTTTTCATTCCAGTGTGTTTCAAATCCTACATTAATTTTAGTAGTCGAAATTTTCACCCTTAAATAAAGAGAGTTCATTAATGGTTTGTCTTTCATTTTATGATAATTAAGATTATTGTCGTCCTTCAAAGAACTGATTTTAATAAATTAATTCGAATATTAATTGAAATAAATATTAGCTTTAAAATGAGGGTTTTCTAATGGAGTTTAATGTATTGAAAATATTTTCACAAATAAGTTTAGTATAATGGTGTTATACATAAGTTATTTTAAAAACGCTTTTGTAACAACCAAGCATATAAAGTCATGTAATAAAAAGAGCCTAACATAACTATGTCCAATTATCCGATATCAAAGGTAAATGATTGAACTAATTAAAGAATTGTTTTAACTTCTCTCTCACTTTTCGATACAATACCCAGAACTCTCAAAATGTTTATATAGCCTGTATCTTTGAAGTATTATATTTCATTCCTAAATTCAAAATTTTTAAATTGTTAATATAACTAAATAACTCAATCGTTTTTTTTTTCGAAGTTGAGATAAATTTAAAATTTTTATTTTCATTGTAAATATATAAACAAAATTAAATTACATTATCATAAATTTAGTTAAACTTGTTATTAAATATTTTATTACTTAACTTTATTACTGAATATAAGTTTTCTAGAATCGCGATATCTTCGATAAAGTATTTGACATATCTTTTTCCAAGTTGGCAGTTATAACTACTATATATGTTAAACAAAACATATTTTCTTGAAACATGACATTTTTAAATGTCTTTATCCTAATTTATTTATGAATATGCATTGAATAGATAAGACTTGCACAATTTCCTTCGTATACTAATTTTAATGTTTAATAAGCAAATGTATAGATGAATAAATGAAACGTGTTTGACATATAATCTAATTAATATGTAATTTGGGATATATATTTAAAAAATAATGGGAAATGAATGTTTTGACTACTTATAACTACAATATTCACAATATTGTTTTTCCTTTTGAATTTCTTTAGACAAATTATAAGGTCTTTATATTCTATATTCAAACTATTAATTTTAATAATTCTTCAGACGTAAGTTAATACAACGCATAAATATAAGAATGAATATTTTCCATGCACATGTAATGTAAGAAATTATACAAGTCTTACATATTTAATGTATATTTATAATAAATTAGAATAAATATATTATGAGAACTTTTTTTTTCTCCAAAATACACTATCTCTTAATTATTACTTTTTAAATATAAAAGAAATATAAATAAAAATATTTCATTCTCTATCCATTTTTCATTTATAAGATTATTTTAATTTTAAGAATTAGCCAAACATCCCTCTACATCATATTATTTACATGAATGACTCGTAGATATGAAAGATTTAAACCAAACTTCAAAAATGAAATTTTCTATTTAAAATATTTTTTTAAATTTTTTTTATATAAAATTATCTATTAAGTTGTCGTAATTAATTTTGTTTAATATCTTTTTTAATGTATAACAAGGTTAATTTATTTAATTTATTGAGATGTTATTGATTTTAAATAATTTTTTATTGTTTTTAATTTTGAAAAATCCTTCTGAAGCGATTAATATTTTGTAAGTTATATATACATTTTAAAAATAAATTATTTCGGTTTAAACAATTAATATCACAATGGTTAACATTATTCTATGAGCTACATATGCATTTAGAAAAGAATCTATCATTTTTTTTATAATTAAAAATGTCAATAAATTTTATCATTTTCATAACCTATAACCTATCATTTCCCTTAAATAATGATGTAGAAATGTCATGTTCATGATTTACTAATCTTATTTATCGTGTGCATTATTTTCAAAATGTTTTTCAATTTGAATTCATGTTTATTGCTCATTTCATTAGAGATTTCATCTTTATTATCCATCAAAAGGTCAAACTCTAACAAAGTTAACAGTTTTGTAATTTAATTCAAGCAAAAATTTCACTTCCTCATTAAAGAAAACTTTCGAAACCAATAAATAAAAAAGTACCGAAAAGCAAAACCAAACAAAAGAAATACATTTATAATCATAATACAAATTCAACAAATAAAATAAAAACAACAACAACATAAATAGAAAGCAAAACATACAAATAAAAAAAAGATGAAAATATTGGTACACAAAACAAAACAAAATATGAGATTCTAAGAGATGGAATATACTAAAACCTTCCACATAAGAACTGTAAAAGAGGAAAAAGCAAGGGATGAGATCAGTATGAGAGATCACATAGATAAAAGAATTAAATAAGAAAAATATTTTTTTATAAGAGAATAAAGATAACTAATATTTTTTTCTATCTGAACAAAATTATAATTTATTAAGAAAACTTTTACCATTAAATATAATTTCTTTTATATGTAACAATTAACTTATATCATCTATATAAATATTTTAGATGCAGCTTATTATTTAGTAAAGCACATGTAATGTTTTAAATATTTTTTAATTAAATTACTCTTTTGGTCCTCAAGTATTTTTTTTCTCAATTTGATCTTACCGTTAATTTTGACCAAACGATGTTAAAATCAACGCCACATGTCAATTTATGGTTTATTTGAATTTTTGATTTTTTTAGCTTTTTTTTTTTACTTTTTAAATTTTGTACGTGTATCACTCCACAGTTGTATCATGTGCCAAAATGATTCAATTTAATCTCAATTTTTGTAAAATTGAAACAATATTGTCCTTCCTTACATTGACACTCAATTTAGTTTTTGTATAAATTTTATGATGATATTCTTACTAAATTGACATTTTTATTAAATATTTGTAAAAATAATTTTAAACAAGTTTTTTTTAGTTTTATTATTAAACACGGTTAAATACCAAACTTAATTTCCACACTTAATAATTTTGTCATCATATATAAAGACATCAAGTGTATCATATTATACAAACTTAGTGAAGATTAAAAATCAAATAACTTGCCACACATAAGTTTAGAAACTAAATTTAAAGTTTAAAATAAAAGCAAAATTTAATGTTTTGTATAGAATTTAAAGTTAATTTCAAATATTTTTAAAAATATTTAATAAAAACGTTAATTTTAGTAAGAATACCACCATAAGATTTATAAAAAAAGTAAATTAGAGGGATAATATTACTTCATTCATACAAAAATTGAAACTAAAAACAAATATAGGGACCAAATTAAATCATTTTGACATGTGACACATATGTGAAGTGACACGTGTAAAAAATAAAAAAAATTCAAAAATTCAAAAGAAAAATAAAAAATTCAAAAAAACTAGAAATTGACACGTGGAGTTGACTTTAACACCGTTTGGTCAAACTAACGGTAAAGACTAAATTGAATTATTTTTAAGAAAACGAGGACCAAATTGAGACAAAAAAAATACTTGAGGACCAAACTGATATTACTTGACAAATAAAAGCACTGAAAGAGTAATTTAACCTATTTTTTAATTTGAGGCGTGTACAAAATATAATGATAATTTTCTAAACTATCTATCAATTTAATACAAACTATAATTTTATTTAAAGGATTTAAAAATATTTTTTATTGTAAACGTGTTATAAATATTTATATACTTTTTAATCACAAATAAATATATAAATGTAAATGATAATATACAAATATATATACTTATATATAAATAAATATATATAAAGAAGATTGAAAAACCAAACATGAACACTAAATAAAAATTTTTATATATATATATATATATTATATATATATATAATATATATATATATATTATATATATATATATATATATATATATATATATATATATATATAAAGAAGATTGAAAAACCAAACATGAAC
>Ga0099822_1007446_pt1 | contig 14154 bp, 10 predicted proteins | sample CowpeawhiteBW_FD_76839 | JGI IMG/M metagenome (GOLD analysis project Ga0099822, IMG submission 76839) | Root nodule microbial communities of legume samples collected from California USA - Cow pea white BW | ecosystem: Host-associated > Plants > Roots > Nodule | place: USA: California | collected...
ATATATATATATATATATATATATATATATATATATATATATATATATATATATATATATATAACAAAATATAAAATCAAACAACTTTACAACTCTACGTGATTTGTTTTTGAATGATATTCAATTATGTAAAATGTAGATTGAAACATCACTTAAGTAAACTCTTCATATTCAATGATATAAACATGAGTAAATATTCAACTTAATCTTAAAAATTCAAAATTGTCAAATAGATTCCTAAAATTTTTCTATGTAAATAAGTTTTGAAGTTGTTTAAATCTAAATATGAGAAAATTATATTTTGACTCCATTTTGTCTACTCTTATACTCTACTTTCTAACGTGACCTAATGTAAACCATTAATTCTTTCAAAAGAGAAGATAGTGGTACATTAATAAATGATTCACACTAAATCAAAAGAGTAAAAAATATAAGTCAAAATATATGAGTCAAAATATCATTGTCCGATATTATTTTTACCGTAACATGAGATATAAATATATGTAAATGGTAGTTCAATAATTTATTATTTTGTATCTAAGTTATATCATTACTCCAATATAAACCTTTAATACAGTTATTTTGGACATTCTACATTGATCGATGAACCAATAATGAAGAGATATTACTCAGTTGAAAAGTAAAAAGTTTCAACATTGGCTATATAAAGCCTGTAAAATGTGTCAATTAACATTTAGTTCTTATTTTTATCGACGTAGAATGTGTTTCTTTTATACAAATAAATCTTGTTGAAATTTTGGTATATAAGTTTACATGAATGTTAACAAAAATCATCCATCCATTTATTATTTAAAGCATTTTTGGATCTAAATTACTTATTGAAACGTGAGAGTCATAATAGTAGATGTGATGATTTGTGGTTATTACATATTGTACCCGACATTCTACTTTCAAGCTTATACATCTCCATCATAAATTATTTAACATGTAATATAAATATTTAACTTAAATTTTAATCATTCAATATAACAATCATCTTCTTATCCACTATCCTATGATAGCATTTTTAAAGTTGGCTACTCCCTACTATCTATGGTGAGCTTAAAAGAAATTGAACTTAGTAGGTTCTTTATCCTTTTCTCATGTTGAACTATCAGAACTTGGGTTCTCATTTTAGTCGTCCATTTTCTAGGATTTGTCAATGCTTCAGTGTTTTGTTTTTAATTATACACCAATACAAAATTAAGAGAAAGATTTAAATACAAATGGATAAATTACTCAAGAACTCATTTACATGCATTTAAGTGTCATAGGAGTTATATACAAGAGTGAGTGTGAAATATTTCTGAAATCCAGATGTGAACTTGTTTTGAAAGTTCAACCTCCTGAAAGAATTACATGAACAAAATTTCCTAGACCCATTTAAAAACATTGAGAGACCTACACATCAAAATTTGATAAATGAAATTGAATATTTCTTCTATCAGAAACAACAATATAATATATTTTTAAGGCCTACTATACCTTCCTGAAAGAAAGAGAAGAAAAAATAAAAGAAAAGAATGAAGTACTTGAAAGACCTACTGTCACCACGACGACCTGGGTGAAACAAATACAAGAAACATTGCATGAATGATAGGGTTATATTTATGTTCAAGACTCCATTCCGTACACGTGCTCTTACATCAAAGGACATAAAACATTGAACAAAAGATGCAAGCCACATAACATTACATTGACCTTAGGCCTCATCAAACGCACCCTGAAACGGTTGAAGGCACCAAGCTCAGTTCAGTTGTCTACAAATTGAGACCTCACTTCCCATGCCAATGAAACAATAAAATGCAGTAACTGGTCACTTCGTTTTTTTCCCTTTCCTTTCGGGATAATATCAGCAACCAATACTGCAATTGGTGAGTAATCTCATCACTTCCGCAATCTAAAGCCGTTGTTTCTGGCTCACTTCACTACTAGAGCCACCACTGGTCATGCCATATTCCTGGCTAGAAAACACTGCCTTTCTAAACTTTTCAATGTCTGCATTGTACTGCATTGTATCATACTGATCTGACCCGGATGAAGAATTAAAAGCATTACTCTGCGGTACCTTCACCCCATCTTTCAAATCATCCAGCGACACATCTCCTTCCAATATTCTTACAATCTGCACGTAAACTCATAAGTTAATAAATTATATTTAATGGAACATGAATTAAGTCGGTCACTATAAAAGGTGTTTAGAAGTGGACTTTTGTCCTAACTCAATCCAACAAAATCGGTTTTGTAAAGTGAGGTTTTTATCTACTTATATATTATAAACTCGTCTTATCTTTAGTCAACTTTCAACATACTCCCTCAGGCCAAAATTTATACATCTTGTGCATGGAACTAGAAATTAGTGAGTAGTCCGATAATTATGGTGTTAGGCCCAAGGCCAATTGAGATACGAAAACGGCCAACTTCATTAATAAAGGGATAGGAAAACTACCAACCTCACCCATAAAAAGGATAGAAAAACGGCCGACCTCATTGATAAAAGGGATAGAAAAACAGCCAACCTCATTAATAATCATGAGGGTAATGACAGGAGGATGAGAGTAATTTGGGTGTTAAGAAATATTAAAGACAGCAAAAACCAAGGCTAGAACCGAGGTCAGAAAAGAGGATAAAAAGACCATAGGAAATAGGAAAAAGGGAAATGACTATTTGGATGTTCTGGCTGATCGGATTTTACCTTTTGGCTAGAACAACAATAGACCCAATAAACATCAAATTTCGTTAACCCATGACTCTTATAATGTTAAGAAGTGTACTTTAAGTATAACTCAACTCTATAAAACTTATAAGATGAGATTTATACCTAGTTATATACTATAAACTCGCCTTATTATGTTTTGTTTACTCACACACCATCATAAATACTCTTATGGCATTAATCAATAGTGATGATATGACCTCTGTATGAATCATATATATACCTGGCTCATTTTTGGACGTTTCTTGGAGGAATGTTTAATGCTAGAAGCAGCACAAGCTGCCATCCTAGTCAATTCTTGAGGATTGTAGTTTCCCTCCAAGAATGGATCAACCAACTCTCCAAAATTGCCATCCTCTTCCAATCCACGATTCAGTAGTGGTCGAGCCTAGGTTCATAGGTTCCCAAAAGTTGAAATTAGTTCAACTAGTTCAACGAGAAAAAAAAAAAAAAAACATGTTATAGGACAAATGATGGAGCCTTAGATGAAGATGATACCAACCCAATCTACTAAGCTGTCGTCCATGGCACTTGTGTGATCCACAGGTCGCCTCCCAGTTATGAGTTCCAATAGCATCACCCCAAATGAGAAAACGTCAGATTTCTCTGTCAATTTTCCACTTGATGCATATTCTGGGGCTAGGTACCTGTGTCAGCATGCATATCGTGAGCAAAAAACATTTCTTTATTGAAGTTTCTACAGGCAATGAAACCATGTGGTTATGAAAAATTACCCGAAAGTTCCCATGACTCGAGTCGATACATGAGTATTATTATCGGTGGTCAACTTAGCCAATCCAAAATCAGCAACCTGAATGAAATGCGTTGTTGCCAAACTCAATTAGCTTCAACAACATAACATTCGTAACATGTGTGATGATAATGAAGTAGGTAAATATGTGTATGTAAACCAATGAAATAGATAAAATATGTAATTATGCCGAACCTTTGCTTCGAAGCTATCATCAATGAGGACATTCGCTGCTTTAATATCACGATGGATTATACGAGGATGACCTGAAGTGCGTATGAAAATACAGCAAAAATTAAAAAAAAAAATGTAAATACAGAATAAAATGAATAAAAAAAAGAAGGGAAGTGACTCTCTTACAATCTTCATGAAGATAAGCGAGTCCTTTGGCTGCTCCTATTGCAATTCGCATTCTGGTAGGCCAATCCATTGTAGGCCTTCCCTTTCCTGCATATCACCATAGAACACATTAGTAACTTTGGTTGCAGGTGGTCACAGCAAAAGAAGTCAGAAAAATGTCACAAGTAATCCGCACCAGAGCATTACAAGAGTCAGATCTAAATACTAGTATTCACTCAGTGCTTTTTGCAAGAATGCATATATGTAGTAGTTACCATGAAGGTGATATTCCAAGGTATTATTGGGAATAAATTCATAGACCAACATTCTCTGGCCACCAGAAATAGAGTATCCAACGAGTGACACAAGATGGCGATGATGGACACGACTAATGATGTCAATCTCAGCTTGGAACTCTCGTTCTCCCTGTCCACTTCCTGCTTTTAGACTCTTAACTGCCACTTCCTTTCCATTAGGCAACACACCCATGTGGACATAACCGAACCCACCCTGTCCTATCAATTTTGACTCAGCGAATCCATTGGTGGCAGCAGCTAGTTCCTCATAAGTAAAGGTGCCACCTTTGAGGCCTAGAGCAAGGGTTGGCGACGGAGGAGGCAAAGGGGGTGGTCCCGTCGAGTAGTTCGAGCTCATATCAGCACTATGCATCATCGGAGGAGGTGCACCCCACCCACCTCCACCACCACCACCACCACCGGGACCCATACCCATTCCATTTTGCATCCTCACAACATGGTCCCCGTGTGGACCTCCGTAATAACCCGGGTGTTGCCCACCACTATTGTAATAATTATTATTCCCTGTAGAAACCATTAGTTATATCAACTTCAGAAATCAACATTAGTATATACAAGTGTATAACATGGTGCTGCGTATGATATGCAAAAAAGCGAAGCAAGAAATAGTAACCGTTTTGGTTGGTTACCTTTTCCGAGTGATTGCTCTCCATAATAGTACATTCTCTTCTTTTTCTTCTTCCTGGAACAGATAACGCAGACGATGACCAAAACAAGAAGCACGCTTCCCACCCCAAGCACTGATCCAACTATGGCTTTACTGTTATCTTGGCTGCCACGATTACTGCTCTCGCTTTTTCCATGTTTACCACTACTGCCGCTGCCACTATTTTTTGAAGCGGGTGGAGGTTGCAATGATTTGTGTGGAGGAGTTGGTGATTTAAAGGTGGGAGGAGAGTGTGATGAAGTGGGTCGAGAAGGTGTCTGTGGGGAAGTATTGGGTGATGGCGGGGTTAGATTGGTTGATGTTGGAGGGGAAGGAGAGGACTTTTCTGATGGGGGTGGCGGAGATGGAGATGATGATGATTGTGGCGGAGATGGAGGTGGCGATGAAGGTGGTGGTGATGATGATGGTGGCGGTGATGAATTTGAAGGTGGTGAAGATGAGTTGTCAGCGTCATCGGGGGTGCTGTTGTCCGGAGTGCTGTTATCTGGGGTAGAATCATCAGGTTTTTCATTATTATCTGAAGAACTGTCTTGAGGAGGGGAAGACATTGTTACTGTATCTCAAAATTCACATGAAGCACGTAATTCTGGTTTCCGGCCAAAGGTTTGTATCGAGAAGAGCACGTCGCCGGAAACACCACCTACAAACGGTTGGACCCCTGAAAAGAACAAGTGGTGGGGGTGATCAATGAGTTATGGTGAAAATGTGAATGCGTGTTATAGTTACATGTACGTAGATGAAGGCGAAATGATCAATTAACCTACACAAAAGTCAAAACCAGGTTACTACTATGTTTATTGTTGTTTCTATCTTGAATTACTAATGGAATTTGTGTTCCTAGATTATGGGATTGAAGTGTCGTGGGGAGATGTGTTTTGTTTCTCATGGAGAAAATGTACCTGATTGGAAGAAAACAGGGGTTCTCAACAGAAAGAAAAAGGGAAACGTGTTGCATGCTAAAAAGTCCATAATACAAAAGGAGGTTTTGCTGTTATCCCTCAATGGTCTCCTACAAAGGAGGACCTATGTTTTTCTCAATCAATACATTTCTCTCTGCCACCTCTTGCTTAGTTTGAATCAGTTATAGCTTTGACCATTTTTGGCTGGTTTTCCTTCTGTTATCCCATCTTCGGCCATTATTTCCTTATAGGATTCTGCTCACTCATACCACATTTTACCTTCAAATAGCTTACCAAAAGCACTTCTATATTCTCCTAAAAATAACATCTTAAACTTTAATAGGCTTTATTTTCAGTATAAGAAGTAACTCATCATATAATTTATATACTAAACTAAAAGCAACTATCTCACAATCCCATTTATAGCAGATTAGCAATGTTAACCCTTCCTTTTTCCATATTTATCCTCCCTTTGAGATAATACTTTAGATATGTTTGAACACAGCTTTTAACAAGATATTGAAGGAGGAAACTCTTCAGCGAAAGTGTCCCAGAATGCGGTGGAGTATGTTCAAGTTATCAACTCTAGACAGTGAAAAAGAGTTGGAGTGTGTTCAAGTTATCAACTCTAGACAGTGAAAAGAGAAACTAAAGTTGTGTTTTTTAAAAGTTTGAAGACTAAATTTATGTACATGAAAATATAACGAAAGAATCTTAGCCTAGTAGTTTAACCCAAAACACAAGAACTAGTAACTTCTTTGAAAAAGAAAATAATTATGAAATATGGATCAATTTCGTTCTTTGCTCAATCCATTGTTTACATTTTCCTTTCGCTATACACAGAACAAATCAAACACACAATTTAGTGTAAAAGGAAACAAAACAAATCAATTTTCTGTTCAAAACCATCTCCATCCACTTAAACTTTTTTTTTTTCCTATTTTATGTGGTTGTGAACAAGGGAGTATAAGGGTGACAAGGGAGTATAAGGGTGACGTAGTCTACAAATAAAAAAGAAACACAAACAATTAAAAGGAAAATATCATAATCCTTTCCATTTTATACTTTGAACTCTTCAAAGGAGAATACACACCCATATTAGGACATTCTAAGACACATGTTACGTGCATATCCACAAGTAGAAGATAACATTGTAGTGGTTCATGTTGCACAATGACATAGTTACTGCAGAACCTAGCCAAAGCACTGATCTGCGGGGAGAGGACCAGGGATGAAACCCTTGTCAAGGTACTGCAACCCGAAGACAACCACAATGGACAGCAACAGCAAAAAGGAAAGGCCTTCGACGGCACCCAATAAACCAAAAGGACCGTTGGGAAGTCCAGAACCAGTTTTGGCTTTAGTGTAGAGTGACCAACCCACTATGCCCACAACGACTAAGTAGCTCACTCCTTCCAGGGCACCGATCGAGCCACTTGGACCGGGGGGCAAACCGCAACCGGTTGTTTTAAGAGTGTAGAGAGACCAAGCGATTACTGGAGTTGAGACCAATCCACCTCCAATGGCTGCTTTTTCAATGATGCTGCCGTTGCTGCTGGCATCGCTGCCTTCGTTCGCCATGCTCACTATTTTCAGCGGTGGAGGAGAACAACAACTGCGCCTCCTAATTGACTCTGGAAAAAGCTTCCCGCGTACTACGTTGCAGCTCGATAGTGGCGACAATAGCAGCATCCTTGAAGCGTTCATGGTTCTGTGGTGTGCCTTTGAGCAATAGAGGAATCAAGAAGGAAGAGGGAGGGGAAGAATAAACACCCTTAAATTGTTAGTGCTAGTGGAATAGGGGTAATATTTTGCGGCTAATGTTATTGTTATCTAATAATAAAAACAATAAATCTACTTCCAATTAATAATAAATAACAAAAAAACATCTATAAATTTATCCTGCAGTGGTTAGGTAAGTAATAAGCAGGTTTTCTATCTTTTGCATTTGATTAGATTGAGTATTTAAAATGAGAAGTAAAACAAAAAAGAAAGAAAAAGAAAGTAAAAAGATAAATGATTTGAATTAAAAAAAAGTAAATATTGGGTAAATGATCTAATACCTACTTTTCATCTGTTCATATTAGTGCATTTTATATTTCTTTTCAATGATAAGATGTTAATAAAAATAAAATAAGAATATTTTGTATTGTTAGATAGTGATATAGAATATGATAATTATTAAATTATCACAATCCTATAAATATATGTATTATACTCTTTTATATACATTTTCAAAGACATACAAATTAAAAAAAAAAAGAGTAAAATTTAATGTTGTGGTATCTTGGGTGATTTCCTGTTCATAAGGATTGAGGTTTGAATTTGTGGTTGTGGTTCATGTTCGTTTTTAGTGATTTGAGGATGAGAGAATTAGTGAATTTTGAAATGCACCAGTTTTTTAATATGGTTTGAGATGGGTTAATTGGAGAGTGATAATACTATAATAACCAAACAAACCACTCTCCTTAAGATCACACTTTATTTCACGAGCATGTACCACTATTCTGTGTCACTTTTTGGGTTTGTTTTTCTAGCCAGAACCCATTGTGAGATTCCTGAAAACATGCTTAACATGAGAGGTGGAACTCTATGATTTGACAAAGAAAAAGAGAATCAATTCCAATAAGCCGTGTTTGTGTGAAAATTAGTTTTTTTACTGATGGGACCGATTACAATGTTATGCTTTACAAAAATGCTTTTTAACATTTATGTAATACAGGGCAAGGTTGCTGCTACGAGGAGCTGCTAAACAACGCACATTAGGTGGTTGACAATGTGTTCGTGTGTGGTTAGGATCATTCATGGAGCTGACGCTGTGGTGTACTCGAGGAAGCGGTGGAGCTGATTTGTGGCAAGCTCATGGAGGTGGTTCATTTGCAATGTTGTGATCTATGGTGGTGTGTGATATGCAGCCAGAAATGGACGTTTTGGTGCAACAATCAATACAGACCTAAACAAGGCGTTGCTTGGGGAACTTCCCTACGCAAGGTCTACATTTTTGACACTCAAATTTATCCACACTCTCTCAAATTCATCTTCACAATAGAACACACCTTAACACCCTAAGGGTGTATTTCTTTGAGAGGATACATTTGAGGGAGAATGAGTGAATGAATTTGAAAGGATTTGAAAGTACTTTTTGTGTGTTTTTTTTTTAAGAAATTTGGAGGTCTAAATGAGTGGAATTAGGTATGAAATTTCTGAGTGATTTGACTAATAATGATATATAAATTAAAATATAAGATTTTTCTTTTGTCATTATAATAAAATTAATATATTATTGTTATTGTTATTATTAATGACCAAACTACCTTCGTTAAGATCACACTTTATTTCACATGCATGCACCACTCTTGTGTGTCACGCTTTTTGGGTTTGTTTTTTTAGCCAGAACCCTTTGCGAGATTCCTGAAGACATGTCTGACATGAGAGATGGAACCCTGTGACTTTACAAAGAAAAAGAGAATCAATTCTAGGTGGGGTAGAACCGATTCCAAGAAGCCATGTTTGTGTGAAAATTAGTTTTCTTATTGATGGGACCGATTACAATGTTATGCTTCACAAAAAGGCGTGTTTATGTGTTACAGGGCAAGGTTGCTGCTATGAGGAGCTGCTGAGCAACGCACATTAGGTGGTTGACAATGTGTTTGTGTGTGGTTAGGATCGTTCATGGAGCTCACGCTGTGGTGTACTCGAGAAAGTGGTGGAGTTGATTTGTGGCGGAGCTCATGGAGGTGGTTCATTTGCAATGTTGTGATCTATGGTGGTGTGTGATACGCAACCAGAAATGGACGTTTTGGAGCAGCAATCAATCCAGACCTAAACAAGGCATTGCTTGGGGAACCTCCCTACGCAAGGTCAACACTTTTGACACTCAAATTCATCTACTCTCTCTCTCTCTCTCAAATTCATCTTCACAATAGAACACACCTTAACACCTTAAGGGTGTATTTCTTTGAGAGGATAAATTTGAGGAAGAGTGAGTGAATGAATTTGACACTCCCTACGCAAGGTCTACACTTTTGACACTCAAATTCATCAACTCTTTCTCTCTCAAATTCATCTTCACAATAGAACATACCCTAACACCCTAAGGGTGTATTTCTTTGAGAGGATAAATTTAAGGAAGAGTGAGTGAATGTAGAACCACCAACCAACCACCGCAAGCGACAGCCTTCACGAACAACAACACCTCTACATACACACTCCAACAAATCATACAAACGTAGAAAGTTTTTCGTCAAGGCATGTACAATTGTGGTTGGACGTGAAGATACCAAGGTCATGTAGGGATAACAATTTAAAATCACGCTAAACCACCATAAATCCCTTCCCCCCTCAGCGAGATTCAAGACGAAGGTCATCCCATAAATTATCGCTCCTATTCTTTCTCAAATCCGTAGATTGAAACGTGAAGGATCTACGCATATCCGTCTGCGATATTCCCTTTCAATAGTAAATTTGTTCAAACTAATACACCTTAAGCTTAACTTAACCCTATAAAACCAGTTTATGAAATGAGGTTTGTATCACTTATATCCTATAAACTCGTCTTATCTATAATGAATTAAAATCTTCAACATACAAGAAAATAAAAAATAATTTAAATCAAAATTTATGCTCAGATCTTTATCAATAAAAAAACATCCTCTTAACTAAATAATTAGAGTTCAAGATTACTTATTGAATAAAAGTAATTTCAGAATATTTCACCAATAAAAAAGTTTTAATGAACTGATAACATTTTAATAATGAAAGAGATTCTTAGAGTATTTGAGATAAGATTGGATAAAATTTAGATAAGAGAAAGTATTTTATATTGTCAAAAGAGAGAACGATTAAGTAAGAACAAACTCACTCGACACAAACAAATCTCAAAAAGATATTTCCATAAATTATAAAGAAACAATTTATTTTAATTAAAAAACAATGAATGATAAAAAAAATCATATGGATTGAAATAACATTTTTTTGTTGCAATTTAATAGCATTACTAATGTAAATATCCAAATTTAGTATTGAATAAATAGAAATATAACTATGTCTAAAACAAAAAGAGGCTCATACTCACAATGTTTAGGCTAATTTCATGTATATTAACATTTGGAACTACTATCCAAATGATATCTGGCCTTGACTATTTCACATAGGAGATCAAAATTTCGTTTTTGAGAGACTAACGTTTCTTTGCCTTGCTATGAGAAATGCCTAAGTCATCTTTTTTGGAAGCATTGTGTTCTGGTGGAAGAGCCCATGATGGTGCACATTCTAAATCATACCAATAGTCATAAAAAATCTCATCACCAGCTTCAATGTTTTCCTTGGCATATATTCCCACTCGATGTTCTCCTCCAACAAGCATCACCTATGAAACCAATCCAATGGTCCAATCATTTTGATAGTTCCATGAAGAAGTTGAATATGTTGACATCAATGAGTAAGTTTCATATGTTCACAAAAGTGGGTATTGGAACTAACCTTTGCATAGCAGTTGGGTTTTGATGAATGGTTCGCAAATTTTAATTTGTCTCCTAGGCGATGTGCATCAATAACCCACTATCAAAATACAAGTAGTAATTGATGAGCGATGTGCAGGAAAAAATCTTACAATAAGCAATACCCGTCCTCTTACATAGTATTGTGATCTACCATAACACAAATTAAATAACAACTACTAGATAGTAAGCTTGATTCATGTTGGTGCAGAGATCTTAGGAGGGCAACAAGAAGGGTGGGGAAGTGTTTTGAAAATAATGTGGAATGGAAGATAGGAAATGGTAATAGTATTAGACTTTGGATTGATAGGTGGTTGGGACACGAGCCACTATGCGAAACATATTAAAGATTATACGCTAACTCAACAAATAAACAAACTACATTTGGAAGGATGGGTAATTAGCGAAATAACAATTGGGAAATGGAACTTGAAGTGGAAGAGACAATGGTTTGAGTGGGAGGTAAACCAATTAACCATTTTGAAGCAACAATTGGGTACTAAAACTCTCATAAGGGAGATTGATGATTGTTGGGTCTGGGTAGACAAGGATTCACAAAGATTTACTCTTAGTTCAGCTTGTAGAAAATTGTTAGAGGCCACTATTTTCAAAGAAACAATAGAGTTTGATAAATTCTGGAAAGTTAAGACTCTTCCTTCTGCTCAACATTTTGCTTAGAAAGTTATCTTAAACTAATGTTATTGATATCAGATAGTGGAACATATCAACAACTCAACAAATCTTTATAAGCTATAACAGAAATCAAAACGGATTATGACAGAAATATTGTGGTAAAGAAAATATAATACCACACATAATTTTGATGTAAAAGTAATGATATTGAAGTATTTTGATCATTAGCCATTATTTTTGCTGGAAGATAAGTATTTTTTTCTTTGCAAAATAACTATAGTAAAAATAGAGAAGTAGAAAAAAAGAAAGAATTGGCAGTGGCAGTGGCTGGCGATCGATAGCGAGATTAGCGCAATGTCGGGCAGTTACAAGAGTTGATTCTAGATGTAGTATCGTTGAAAAGGGAAAGGTTAAAGGATGTTTATTATTGTAGTAACTTAGGGTAAGAGAGAATATGTTTTAAGTTAAAGAAAATTTACTGCTATAGTAACTTAGGGTGGAAGAATAAAATAAGACAATAGCACTAGGTAAGGTTAGATCAAACAAAATTTTAGAGGGCCAAGCCCAATTTTTAAAACTCTCATAAACCAAAGGATGCAATTAGGGTTTATCCCTTCTTTGCCTGCCACTTTCTCCCATGTCACTGCTGCATGCTCCCATCTATCCATCTTCTCTTCTCTTTTGTTCAAGTTTCAGCCTTTTTTTTTTCAAGCCAATTTTTCCGCATGATCGTTCCACCACCACCAGTTGCCATGCCAAAAGTGGCCACCATGGACCGTCACAGAAAACTCGATTCGCCTCCGCCTTGTTATGGCAACAGGCTAGGAAACTTTATTGATTTCTGCCATGGCATCGTTATGGCTGAAATTCAATAACACTATCTTAAACAAAGAGGTTACAAAAGATAATTTGGGTAGAAGGAGAATAAATATAACTAATAGATTATGCATTATGTGTAGGTTAGTTGAAGAATCCAGTAGCCATTCATTCTTTACTTGTGATGTGGCCATGGGAGTGTGAAATATGTGCAACAAATGGGTGGGAGTTAGCAATGTGTATCATTTCATGCCAAGACAACACTTTAATCATTTTTCTCTTTTTGGTTTAGACTGTAAACAGAATAATGCACAAAAATGTATGTGGATGGCATTAGTGTGGGTTATTTTGAGACAAAGAAATAACATTATTTTTAGAGGTGTGGAACGGTCGACATTATAGAAGTGTTTCTCGTTACACAACTGAAAACATGAGGATGGATAATTACTAAATTTCCAAAAGCACAATTTACTTACTCTAATTGGTGTCTTAATCCTTTATTATGTCTAGGTAGAATGGGATTAATGTGAATGTAGGCATGCAAAGTATTATTTGATTTTTAGATATAATACATGCATGGTTCTATATTTCCACTCTACCTATTAGTGTCAGAGTTTTTGCTCACTATGACTCTAAGGCTACAACTTTGTGTTTTCTTTTGAGGTAAAAACCGGTGGATGCATAGTGCGATAGGCTTATAAAGAAATAAAAATTACAAACATTGGTAATTGGTTGTGGTGGAAACTATCTAAGGAGGAATGTTGGTAAACCAATGTATACACAGATACCTGCAGGAGCTGAAATGTATCCACAGACTTTCGTTGACAGACCATGATGCAAAACATAATTTTGCAGATTATTTTATGAAGAAACTTTACACAAAATATTTGTGTAAAAATTTAGGTTGGACTGTCAAGGCACAATAGATTACATTGGCCATACTACAACAAGATTTAACTCTGTAATTGAGTTGCTTGTATTTATAATTGGAGTATGTCTTCATAGATAAATATAGGATAAGACTTTTTAATATATAAATACATTAAATTATGAATTTATATTTATATATGGATTGGAACAATGTTCCAAATATGCACAATAGATTACATTGGTCATACTACAACAAGATTTAACTCTGTAATTGAGTTGCTTGTATTTATAATTGGAGTATGTCTTCATAGATAAATATAGAATAAGACTTTTTAATATATAAATACATTAAATTATGACTTTATATTTATATTTATATATGGATTGGAACAATGTTCCAAATATGCACAATAAATTACATTGGTCATACTACAACAAGATTTAACTCTGTAATTGAGTTGCTTGTATTTATAATTGGAGTATATCTTCATAAATAAATATAGGATAAGACTTTTTAATATATAAATACATTAAATTATGAATTTATATTTATATTTATATATGGATTGGAACAATGTTCCAAATATATATATATATATATATATATATATATATATATATATATATATATATATATATATATATATA
>Ga0099822_1007447_pt1 | contig 14153 bp, 15 predicted proteins | sample CowpeawhiteBW_FD_76839 | JGI IMG/M metagenome (GOLD analysis project Ga0099822, IMG submission 76839) | Root nodule microbial communities of legume samples collected from California USA - Cow pea white BW | ecosystem: Host-associated > Plants > Roots > Nodule | place: USA: California | collected...
TTAAATTTTTTTTATAAAAAATATTTAATTGATATATGGAACAATAAAAAAATGGGTATGGGTATGGGTATAAGAAAATACCCGTTACCCGGTGGGGATGTGGATGGGTCAAAAGTTGTATACGCGTTGGGTTTGGGGATGGGGATGGGGATGAATTTTTATTATGGGGATGGGGATGGGATCATGATACCCGTACTCGCCCCGCCCCGTTGCCATCCCTAGTCTTTGGTGCTCCACCTTTGCCTTCTGACAGGTCAAACAGGTTGATACAAACTAGGCCACATCTTTCTTCATCTCCTGCCACCAGAAGTTTTCCTTGAGATCCTCAAGGATTAATCTTTTCACCTATGCGTCATCTAGTACACACACCCTGCCTTGAATTCTCAATATCCCATCATCACCCAAGGCAAAACCTCTAGCCTCCTCTGACCCAAGCTGTTCTCTAACTCGATTCAAACTGGCATCCAACAACTGCCTCTCCCTAACCGAGCCCAAGAAATCACTAGATATAGTTAGCGTACTACATCTAATGAACTCAGACCCTAACTCCAACTATAACTTCATATCTCTGAACTTCTCCAGTAGTTCCACCTTCTTGATCATAAGGTGTGCAATATGTACAGTCTTTCTACTCAAGGCATCAATCGCTACATTTGCCTTCCCTGGGTGGTATAGGAGCTCGAAATCATAATCCTTCCGAAATTTCGTCCATCTTCTCTGCCTCATGTTCAGCTCCTTGTGATCAAACAAATACTTGAGACTTTTATGATCGTTGAACACACGAAACTGGGCACCATAAAGATAGTGTCTCCAGATCTTCAAAGCAAATACTATAGCCGCCAACTCCAGGTCATGGGTGAGGTAGTTTCTCTCGTGCACCTTAAGTTGCCTTGAAGCATAGGCCACCGCCTTCTTTTCTTGCATTAACACACAACCCAGTCCTAAGTGAGAGGCATCACAATAGACCTCAAAAGGTTTCCCAACATCCGAAATTACCAATATGAGAGCACTAGTCAACCTTCGGTTCAGCTCCTGGAAGCTTTCCTCACACTTATCTGTCCAAGTGAAAGGTTGGTCCTTCCGGGTAAGCTGTGTCAGAGGTGCCACTATTTTAGAAAATCCCTCAATGAATCTCTTGTAATAGCCAACTAGGGCCAAAAGCTTCTGATCTCCGTTGCTGACTTGGGACTTTCCCACTTTACCACTGCTTCTACCTTTGCTGGGTCCACTATAATGCCCTGTGCAGATATCACGTGCCCCAAAAATTGGACTTCATCCATCCAGAACTCGCACTTGGACAATTTGGCATACAACTGTTTCTCTCTCAAGACGCCCAACACTAGTCTCAGGTGCTCGACATGCTTCTCCTGAGTCCTGGAATAGATGAGGATGTCGTCTATGAAGACTACCACAAACTTGTCTAGGAATGATTTGAATATCCTGTTCATGTAGTCCATGAACACCACGAGAACATTGGTCACACCAAAAGGCATAATCACATACTCGTAGTGTCCATATCGGGAGCTAAAGGCCGTCTTCTATACATCATCAGCCTTCACCAATATCTGGTGGTATCCTGACTGTAGATCAATCTTTAAGAACACCGATGATCCATGCAACTGATCAATCAAGTCATCTATTCTCGGGAGGAGATACTTGTTCTTGATGGTCATCTTGTTCAGCTGTCGGTAGTCCGCACACAAACGTGAACTCCCATCCTTCTTTTTCACCAACAACACTAGTGCTCCCCAAGGCAAAGTGCTAGGTCATATGAATTGCTTTCCCAACAAGTCCTCTATCTGCTTCTTGAGTTCCACTAACTTTATCAAAGCCATACGATACGGGACCATCGATACTAGACTAGTTCTGGGCACTAGGTCAATAGAAAACTCTACCTTTCTATTTGGAGGCAACCCTGGTACTTCATCTGGGAATACGTCTTCAAACTCATGCACCACAGGTATGACCGACGTTCCTTCCTTCTCCTCTACCTCCATACGAGTGAAGATTATGAAGCACTGCGCGCCATTCTGAACCTCGTTCACAACTCTCTGAGGAGATATCAATTCAGGTTCCTTTGAGTCGGGAAATAATAGGCTCTTCTCTCGTTAGTCTATAAGAATGTGATTGACAGAGAGCCAATCCATCCCTAAGATTACCTCTAACTCTTGTAGAGGTAGGCATATCAGATTTACCTTATATCTGCACCTTTCTACCTCCACCAGACATCTACACACAAGGATGATGTCCTGACCAAATCCGATGCCGGAGTAGATACCGCAAGCTCACACTATAGCTCACACACCGGCAGACCCAGACGTTTCACACAAGCATCTGACACAAAGGAGTGTGTCGCTCCAGAATCATACAATACACAACATCAAATCCCAACAATCACACAATAACCTATAACAAGGTTACCTGAGCCTGCAACCTCTACTCTTGTCATAGCGTAGACTCTGCCCGTCGCTTGAGGCCTGTTGCCTCTATTCCTCTACTGATGCTAAGTAGGAGTTTGTACTGGAGGTCGCACCACTGCTCTAGCAAGGGTGGGGCAATCTTTCCCAAAGTGGCATTCCTTGCCACAGTTGTTGCACCGGCGATAGTCCTCTATGCACGGGCAGGCGCTCCTCAAATGAGGGCCTCCGCATATGTAACACTATACTCGACCCTGCTGGGGAGGAAAACTCCTAGACCCCTGGGGCTGATGGTGGGGTCTATCATACGGTCTCCTCCGCTCCTCATGTCTCGGCTTAGACCTAGATGCTCCACCGTTCCTCCGCTTCTACTTCACGCTTCATCTTCTCCATCACTATGGCCTTCTCCACCAGAGCAACAAAGTCCTTGATGGACAAGGGAGCCACCATCAAGCGGAGATCACCGCGGAGTCCATTCTTGAACTTGCGGCATCTCCATTCTTCGTTGAGCGGTAGAGTGTAGAAGCAGCTTAGGTGCTTGAACTTCTCAGCATACTAAGTCACAGATTTCCCTCCCTGGGTCAATTGGAGGAATTCCACCTCTTTGGTATACCTCACCCTGTCGGGGAAATACTCCGAGAGGAACTTCCCCCTGAAGGCCTCCGACGTGACCGATTTATCCCTCTCCTCCATGATGGACTTCATGCAAATCCTCTAATGCTCCACCTCATCGGTGAGCATGTATACCGCAAACGCCAACCGATTCTCTATCGGGCCCATCTTCACATCGAAGATCCTCTCTTTATCCTTCAACCACTGGTCTGCTGCATCTGGGCTAACTCTACCGTCAAATTTCACCGGATGATGTTTCAGGAAGTCTTCTAGGCTCTACTCCATGACGGTAGGTCGTGGCTCGGGACCGAAAGAGGGTGCAGCTGTCCTGTTCTCTTCTAGCTGCCGGAGGGCTTCCATATGTTGCCTGTGGGCATCCTCCACAACCACCCTTGAAGCCTCCATCTGTTATATCACTAGTTGCTGCCGCTCAAGAGATGCTGCTTGTCGCTGCATCAATGCCTCGTGATGCTGAATCATCGTTGTGCTTTGCTGTGTCATAGCAGCTACCATCGGTTCTATTGCTCTGGCGATATCGGGTACATTGCCCTATGAGGGTTGCTGAGTCCTACGAGGAGCTACCATAGTTCACTAGCACACAGAAAATCACTTGGTTAGGCTTGATAAGACAACAATTTAACTAGAACACAAAAAGACACAGAGAAAGCTAAGCAGATATCCAAATCCACAAACCTAAGGAATGACCACTCTAATACCATAAATGTAACGTCCCATTTAATAAATAAACTTACTTAAATGACACGTCACACAATATAATAATACGAGCAAAGACACGGAGTAAAGACTCACTCCTCAAAGATATCCAAGAGTTATAAAAGGAAATCTTGAGGCACACCACGATGCCAAAACAAGACAAGGTACCAGGTCTAATGTAACCAGAAACACAATACTAATCAATATAATACATGGGCTATAGCCCTAGCAAAAGACATAAAGAGTAAAGCCCAAGTCCAGTCGACTAAGCAGCGAAACCTCCATCACCCTGATGACCGCGGTTAATTCTCGAATCTGCTCACATCAATAAGTTGATGATCATTGCAAAAAGAGAAGAACTGCACATATAGATCACATAACAAATAAACAGAAGGGTAAGCTAGAGCCAAAAGTAGTTTTATCATGCAATGAGGTATACTTTCATAGTCAAATATACATACATCATCAAAGCATGTTATGACCTTCCAATCCATACACTAAGACTTGACTCGATTGATCCGGATACATATAATCTGGTCAGATTCAGTGGATGCTTGCACTTGTGGTGGATATCTCTGCTCACCCCCGAGCTGCTCACCCCCGAGCTAACTGTTACAAGTGTTCCAATATTTCAATCTCACACGCACAAGGTTAGCCGTTAATGAGTTTCAGGCCTCCTGCTACTCTCACCACAAGAGTCAGTCCGCTCTAAGTGAGACTAACTAACTCCTTAGAGTGTCAGGATGCAACCGTACCTTGAATCCTTACCAAACTATATAGATGGGGCACCACCATGGACACCCACTAACAGGGGCCATGGAATTACGTCCCGATAACTAAAGCACAACTCTGAAATCTCACCTAGAGATTTCAAGGAATTACGCACTGAACACAGACCAAACATATTTAAACAACCAGGTAATATTTATCATGCATGTATATATATTATCTCAACCTTTATAACCAACCTCTTTCATATTCCAGCACAAACCCAAACCAACTCATCATACTCCATCCTTGAATATAGAAATTCAACTCATCTCATTACCATGCCACTTTCATAACCAATCATTTCATGTTCATTACATGCCAAGAATTATTCAACTTCGTCATTCACAACTCATACACCCTCCCATTCATGCATATTCGTTGCCCTCATGCGATTATATAATAATCCAATCAAATACAAGCCAAACATCCGAGAACAGGGAAAACACCAAACCAGAACGCACTCTCGCCCAACACTTCGCTCAGGCTGAAGGGTCTCGCTCAGGCGAGCTCCCTTCGCCTAGGCGAGGGCTCAACATACATGTATAGTGGCTTCTACGCATTCTCGCTTAGGCGAGACCCTCCTCGCCTGAGCGAGACGCTCGCTCGCTCAAAAACAGAGCTAGTCGCCTGAGCGACCATTCGCATGGAATAACCTGCGCGAGCCTATGTTAATCTCGCCTTGGTGAGGCAGGCTCGCTTGGGCGAGAAAACCAATGCTCACCACTGTTCTCTCGAGTAACAGCCACCCCCACACCCCTAAACAAATCAAACAGGCGTTTTCATCCACACATATATCCACACAGTCCATTCAATCATCAAATACTCATAAAATAAGCAGAGTTCACGAAAAACATAGTAGGGTCTAGCTTCCCTTACCTTGAAATAAGCTAGCGGAATACTCCGATACGCACACAGTGAGCACAACTGTCCTAAGGATGGGCCAAAGAGCTGAAAATAATCGATAAAACAGAATAGGAACGAGTTACTACAAAACCCTAACGGTAAAAGCGGTAATAAGCCAAGAAAGGGGAAGCATGAGCTGAGGAATGACTTACGTGGTGTGGAAACTTGGCTTGAGCTAGCTTGAAGAAGGTTGACGGCTAAACCCTAGCAGAGAGTTGTAGCTACTCAAGGAGGCAAGGAGAGACTGTTTCTGAAAGTGAGGGAAATGGAAACGTTAGGACAGATTAGGGTCTGGTTTTCCTCTTTGGATCAACCCTTAGGCCCATTAGATTAAAGGCAGCCCTTAAAACATTAGGGCAGAAAACTGGGCCTTACAAAAAGATATGAATAAAGAGTTGAGAGAAAGAGTTAAAGAAGAACTTGAGAAGGAAAATAAAGGAGATGGAGTTGAGGAAAAAGAAATTTCATGAAAAAATAAAAAAGGAAAGAGAAAATGAGAAATAAAAAAAAAGTGGTCCAGAAAAAAAATGAGAAAAACAATGATAATAAATATATTTGGACTGATCTTAAATATATTATTGTTTTATCCATAAAAAAATTTTAGGAATAATTTTCATAAGTTGTCTTTGAAACACATCATTTGATATTAATCATCGATATATAATGTTTACATGGATTGTAATTTTAGAATTCTAATTTTAGAATGGAAAACCAATAAAAGGAGGACCTCTGATCAAAGTATTATGTTTCTATTAGAGAAAAGTATACTGATGACATTTGAGAATGAATTCTTGGTGTAATGTAGTTTTAGAAGGGGGTGATTAAAAGAGACTATAAACAAATTCAAATAATTCTCTCGCAAGACAAATATGCAAAGTGAAGAGTAGGGATGGAGTAAAGCACACAAAAGAGTTATACTGGTTCACCTCTCCACTAAGACTATGTTGAGACTTTTAAAATTTCACTAATCAACACCTTTGATTAGTACCGAGTATCATCCTCTCTAGATTATAATAGTTTCAACCTCTCTAAGTATCATAAGTACAAACCTCTCTAGGCTACATCAAGTATTCAACGTCTCCAACCATGTTTCTCAATCTCGCATTGAGATAAAAAAAACTCTTGATTACAATAAACAATTAAAAAACACCCTTGCAGTAGGAGTGTGCAATACATCTCACATGTTACAACTTCCCTTGGTGAACTATTTACAATATGTGTGTGCTCAGCCCAATATCTCACTAAACACTATTGATGTGACAATTTCACAACACTTTTGTATTTCAGAGATACCTTGGTTGGTATTCTCGTATGGTTTACATCCTTTATTTAGTCGTTGCATTTGATGGTTGTTCAGAATTTGAAATGTAGTGCTTCATCATGATCTTCATGATTTCTCTTGATATAGAATGACTTGATTAATTCTTTATTTTGACTCTTCAGATGACATCTTCAATGTCATTCTTCAGATGACATCTTCAATGTCATTCTTCAATACTTTAATTGTAAATTTGTTGATACTCTTTGAAATATCTTATTTCCTTTCTTGAATGAGCTCACGCTTGATTTCTACTCTTCCTTCAACGTTCAAATTTCTCCTGTTTAAGGAATCTTTGTGCAATATATTTCTTCATTTGACTTGTTAGAGTAGTAATACTTTTCAATCAATCAAAATGCTTATTCATCAATCATTTCCACATGCTCATATTATTTGAATGCTTGATTTTGAAAACTTTTTTCTTTCAGAATGTAATTATATATAAAGATTCTCTTGAACATTGTAGCTCTTATTTAATTCTCTATTTCAATTTATCATATTAATATCAATTCAAATGATCATCCAACAATTAAAGAAATAAAACACCTAGTCAAATGTCAAAGCGTATTCTGACTCGTTTAATGTAAAATTGGGTTCTACTATTTAGATTGTCTAACACCTTATCGTCTAACGGCTTACTAGTCTAATGTCTTAAGTTGCCTTGGGTCATCTAATGCCTTGAGTCATCCAATGACTTAGGTTGTCTAACACATATACCTAGTGATTATCCTTGGTTGTACTTATCTAATGCACTGACTTATCTTTTGCTTAGACTCATCTAATGCTAAGACTTAGCCTTTTGCATTTACAAGGCTTTTGTAGATTTAAAATGCCTTTCTTATCCAAGAAGGGGGTTAAATTGGCTAAGTACTTAAAAATATGCTCAATTAAATTTGTAAAAACCCTTTCTGTTTGAATTCAATTGACAAAAAAAATCAAAGGTTTATAGTTGCAGGACCATACATTTCAGTCAATTGAAAAATAGGAAAAACAGACTTTGTTCATGTAGTATGATTCAATAGATTGAAATATAAAATAAATCAACTAATATTCTGGGAAATTCTATAGAAACACGAAAAACACCAAACTCACTTAAACAACATGCTTTATCATACAAGATTGATTTCAATTGATATACCAAACTTAGTTATATCACCATATTATATAAAAGCACACATAAACCTTACCAAGATTGATTTAATGAGTTTTCTTGAGATTTATAAGAGGAACAAGATAAGGGAGAGAGGATAACATAATGAATCCAATCTTCAATCTTTGTGATATTCATGTTAATTCCATATTCAACAGACCTCAAGCTAGATCAACAACTGATGAAGGGTCGTCTCAGTTTTCGGGGCGAATTTTGCCTCGAACAAAAATGGGTATGAACCCTAGAACGAATGGGAGAAAATTGGAGGACATCGAATTGGGGGTTTGCGGAACGAGAGGAATGCACGCCACTTGGAGGAGCTTCCAAGATAAGTTAGGAAGACCTGCCACTTTGAATCAGACATTCAAAGATAAGGATCCTGGTTCTAAGGAGAACCTCGAGACTTGAGAGAAAACTTAATGTTTCATAAAACTCAAATCTGAATGCAAAGTGTTTCATAAGGGCTTATATACTATGGGCCAAAACACCAAAAAATCCAACACGACTAAAAGGTCTGATAAGGCCCAAACAAAAACATTACAAAAATTACAAAAAGATTTGTTATTCTATGATCCAAAGCTAATCCGAGATCTTTTTGAAGGTCCTAAGCATGATTCCATGAACTGTTCTGAAATTCTTGTGACAGCCCTAACCATGCCTCCAAGTTGGAGAAAATTCGACCTCAAATTTTAGCGCTTTATTACCTACAAACAAACACACAAATATAAGTGTTGAAAGCACACAAAACCTAAATAGTCTAAGGATAGAAATAAAATTCTATCTAAAATGAGATACGAATCTTGGGAGAGGCCAATATCTTATTATCAATGTGCTTGGAGATTGTTCTCCAGGGTTAAAGACCAGCCTGCAAAACACATAAAATAGTTTCAACACATTTGTTTTTTGAACATTGAAACAACAAAGAAGAATACTCATATAAATCACAGAAGAAAAAGAGAGTCTCTGCTTAGGTTCATTGCATGACAAACAAACAAGACCAGTATCAAAAATATGTTCATGTGTTTCCAATTTTGTTTCCTCTTTCTCTATCAGCTTTTCTTCACCCCATTGCTTATGTCATTGCTCCTTAATGTATAAGTCTTCCCTAGGCACTAAGACAAAAATAGATGGGTTAGTAAGTGTTCCCAATGTAAATGCAAAATCATGATGTGAATGGGAACAATAATTTAACGCATCATTATCCCCTTTTAAGGATTCCATCTCAACAATGCAAGTCACGGGTGTGAGGAGAGACTCCTTCTCGTGTTTCTCTCTTTGTTCTTCTTCTTCATTTTCTCGCCACTCTTTCTCTTCTCGCCCTTTTTGCTCTATCTCTATTATTTCTCTAAGCTCTTTCTTCTTTTGTTCTCTTTCTCTCATCTCTAGCTCTTTTCTTTCTCTTTGCTTCTTCTTCTCTTACTCTCTTAGGTCTTGCTCTTTTCTCTCTTTTAGCTCTATCTCTTGTCTTGCTTTCTCCCACATTTCCTTTAGTGCTCTTTCCGCATTTTCTCTCTCTCTCTTGTCTTGTTTTCTCCCATATTTCCTTTAGTGTTCTTTTCACCTTTTCACGCTCCCTTTTTTCTTGTTGCTCTCGTCTGACTTCGAGCTTTTGCTCAACACTCCTCTTCACCTCTTTCAAGTATACAATGTAATCTTGGAGTTCTTGAAGAGTCATGTACTTTGTGTTCCAATTAGGACATTGATAATTTTTGTATCCATATCCTTCACACTTGGTGCACCTAATAGCACTTATTTTGTCGTTTGGCAATGATCTTCTATCATGTTTGTGCTCTCTTCTAAGTTCCCCAAGTTTGCTATTCAACCTGATAATTCTTGACACGATGAAGTTGATATCCTCTATCAAGGTTGAACGTGTATAGAACATTGTGGAGTGTTCAAAATTGTTAATTTCTACAATGAAAGAGAGGAAACAAGAACTAACATAAAATATAGTAAGTGGTTAGCACAAGTAATGTGGATAAAATTAGAAAATAGGCCTCACCACTCCTTACATGTTTACACTCAATTCCACTCGTGTTTCACTCTTAAAGTATATTCACTTGCTCTCAAGTTCCTGTTCAGTTCTTTAAAGAACTTCCAATCAACCCATCAAGAATGCAACATCAAAGTGAAAGATGTAACGAATCCAAGCTCAAATTAGGAGGCCAAGGAAAGGAAAACTCCAAGACAAAACGAAGAAAATTTGAACACAAACTAAAAAGCACCAAAATTAAGAAATGGTCAAACCAAAGAGAGTAAAATAGGTGACAAAAATAAGACTATAACAACGAGAAAAGCATTTTAAAAGACAAGAGTAATATAAAAAAAGTATTTAGAATTACTACTGGAAATGTGAAACAAAATACTTAAGCTAAACTATGATGATTAATTCAAACTCCCACAAGCAATACTTCCAACAATTTAACTCAAGGTACATTGTCCCACAACACAAGAATCCAAGGAATATCAAATTCAAAAATAAAAGTGATAGAAAATGGACTCAATCAAAGCTAGAAATTCAAGAAAATAGACTTATACTGACAAGAATATTGACTCAGAAATACGCACAATAGGCACCATGTATATAAAATCATAACAACATCCAAAACAATCCAAAAAATTATGCCCAGAAAACCAAAATCGCGACCCAAAAACAATCATCAAACCACCTTTAATATCTCCCAAGACATCACCAATTAATTAACGAGAAGGCTGCCACTTGCACCATTTGGACTCTTTCTAACTTGCACTGATTAAGTAAGCAACGAGCCAATCAAAGTCACCACTGCCAACATATGAAAGGTCACACCTGCACCGCAAAAAGTAGCTACTACAGTAAATCTATACGCTACACCAAATGGCAACACGAGTGAACCAATAACCAAATCAGAAGTAGCTTGCTTTCAAATTGCAAAACTCAATCTTGACTGTTGGAACATGCTAGAAAGGACCACACCGCAAGCTTCCAATTTTCTACAACAAATTTTGCACCAAGAAACCAATTTTAAGTGTCTTGGGTGGTCCACTATTGAATAAACCAATTTGGTTCAACCAAATTCTGCACCACAATAAGATTTTTGATCCAATTAACACCAGAAAGTAGCAATGATTGGTACTGCTAGAACCAAATTGGCTAATGCTAATTTCCCCAAACAAAGTTGATGTTATTCAGTGGTATTTGACCAATTAACAATTGTAGTTTGTGTGCACTAAATGAAGCACAAACGATGAGCTGCCATTGCCTGAGGCCAAATCCTGTTACGCAACAACGTTTGGCACTAAAATAGCATGCTAATTGACTGCAACCAACAAAAACCACTGACCCAAGATAAAACTGTGTTGTTGCTGCACCAAATGGTTACTACAACGTGGAATTTTGGGGGTTGCCACTACAATTTCTAGAAAAACATGACCACTTTATGTGCTATATTTAACCACCTTGCTCACACTTCAAAACACATTTTTTACACTAAAGGCACCAAGTGAGGTACTGCAGCAGTTTGAATCTGCCAATGCTGCCAGTTTCATGAAGGCCACCATCACTTTGTTTCTTCTAATTGGAAATTCATTTTACATCCATTATAAAAATGCTGCACTATAGTATCCTGCACTATTATCTACTGCACTAACAAACCAGAATAGGCTCAGAAAAATTATTATCCAATTGAGTAGGTGTCACGTTCAAAATTTTTGGCATACCTTGTAAACTCATCGGAAGGTAACCAAATGTGTAGTTGAATAAAGAAGACCATGTACACATAAAAGAACTCCTTAGGGTAACCCTCTCAGCCATAGCAAATATTATCTATAGTGCCTACCCTTTCATAGGTTACAATGTCTTTGACCTCGACACCCTCAATCGTGTATATACTATTCAGGCATTACCTCAACATGGAGTACCACCTAAACTTGGATGTGTCCAACTGTTCTCTTGTTTCTCTAAACATCTCCATGGTTACAGAGGAAAATAGTCGAGAAGGACCACATGATGACCTGCTACTACTCAGATCTAGATAAACCCTAACAAATGTATCAAAACGATTAAAAGACATAATTGATATCGGCAACTGAGGCAGTAATGCTATAAATCATCAAATTAGACAAAGACATCTTTTATTTATAGATTTTCTTTGCGACTATTCATCTCCCACCTCTTTAAACTCAATTATTGCATCCCCTCAAATCTAATGGCCAAGGGTCACGACTATTGGATTCTTCTAGGTTTGACATCCATCAAATCAACCCTCTTTATCGTTACACTTCTCGAGGCTCAAAGGCTACTATACCTATAGGCTTACGTAACCAAAGAAACACAAATTTTCTTTACACATGACCACCAAGACGAAGATCGAAGGTTGACATCATGACGACATTCTACAAGACTTCAACATCGAACATGTTAAGTTTGGGGGACTAGTGTACTGTACATGATCGAATATACCTCAACCATGTCAGTATACACCCTATGTTTGTCTGCATACACCTCGACCATGTTAGTATACACCCTATGTTTGTCTGCATACACCTCGACCATGTCAGTATACACCTTATATATGTTCGAATACATCTCAACGATCTGAACCAACATGTATTTGGCTAAAACATATACAGCCAGACCACTGATATTGGAAAATCATGATTAAATTAAAGAAGGAAATCTTAAAACCAATTTAAGCAGGTAATTATGGCCCACGCCCATCCAAGTAAGAGCCCATAAACAATAGTATAAATAGCACATTTTATAAGGTACATTAATGATGTTCATTAATTACAATATCCATTACCTTCTGGAGCACCTGACTCACTTGAGTGTCAAAGTATCTTCTATAGGCAGAACCCTGGTTTGGCTTGAAGAGGACAAGTACCCTTGGAGATGATGAGTATCTTGAGTTTGGAGCTATGAGTTGTAGACATTGGAGTTAAATTCTTTGTATAATATATTTGGTCCTGTAAGAACAATTTTAATAATTTTTTAAATTAATATACATTAGTTTCACGTTAACATAATATATTTTTAATTCTTATTTAAAAATTTGTATAAAATAATTTTAATTTTATTTATGTTATAAATTTGATTGTCTTTGTTTTATATAATAATAAGATAAGAGAGTCAGTCTTAATATATAATAATAAGATAAGAAAGACATTCTTAATTCAAAAAGTCCATATTTAACGAGAACATAACTATTGTACGTGACCTTCATTTTAACAAAGTAAACAATAAAATTTGCATATCTCACTTTTTTATATAAATATTTTTACACTCATATATTCTTCGTCCATACAAAATTCTTCTTTCTATTAATCTACTATCTCTTCTCTCAATTCCTAATCACTAAGCACTCAATGTCTACTACAATATAAATCCAGACAAAGAAAGTGTTTATCACCATGAAAGAAATTTGGTCTCACCATCCTTTCTACATGAAACTCTTCCAATCCATATATTTATTTTATTTCGTCTACTTTATTTGAATGTTTATTTTTGATTAACATTATAAGACACTTATAAGAAATAATATTTTTAAAAGAATTATTATCATTAGTGTCAACCATATAAAAAAAATTAAATAAATTTTAAAATAAAAAAGATATGAATATTGGCTTAAATGATGCTAAACTACTCTAAGTAAAAATCATAAGTTGATGCAAGTAAATTGAAATTCATAGATTTAGAGTTTGTTACACATGCAATGTAAATACTCATTAGAATCAACTTTTACTATTTAGAATAAATTAAAAAAAAAGAGAGTAGTGTTTCAAATCATAACTTTATTAACTCAATTTCTGACCTGTCAAACTACTGGCATGTGATGATAGGGGTGGAATGTTGCAACGATCTCACTAATATTGTTCTCTCAAGTCATACTTATACATTGTTCCCATGTGCCATTCTTTTGACAAACCATGCAATTAAGGAGTATCTTCTCACCACTATTCCTCTTGTATGTAAGTACCTATGTAAATAAAACTGCAAGTGTTCCTTTCAATTACTGTAAGTGCACCCAATAGGTAGAACGTGAACGTGAATGATTTATTGGCATGTGACCTGAAACAACACGTGAATGAATAGGTTGCATAGTTCAAGTCTTCTAGCCTTGGTTCAATCTTGCACTTAGTTTGATATAAAAATATAAATGACTTCTAATATATATATATATATATATATATATATATATATATATATATATATATATATTTTTTTTTTATGAATATATATATATTTTTTTTTATATTTTTTTTTAAAAATATATTTAAATTATTATAA
>Ga0099822_1007448_pt1 | contig 14153 bp, 6 predicted proteins | sample CowpeawhiteBW_FD_76839 | JGI IMG/M metagenome (GOLD analysis project Ga0099822, IMG submission 76839) | Root nodule microbial communities of legume samples collected from California USA - Cow pea white BW | ecosystem: Host-associated > Plants > Roots > Nodule | place: USA: California | collected...
AAAATGTGAATTTGAATTTTAAACCAGAAACAATGCTCAAGAATGATCAAGATCAGTTCCAAATGATTATACAAACATGCTCAATGCTTCAGATGCTATGAAAACATGCAAGAACATGAAAAATATTATTAAAGCACAAGTTCTTGAAACTTTAAAATGAAAATGCAAGAGAGAAAGGTTAGAGAAGAGAGGACACCACGAATTTTTATACTGGTTAACTCAAACCTGAGCCACATCCAGTTTGTCAAGGCAACCTGAGCTTGACTTTGCACTATTTCAAAAGTTTTACAAAGACTCCACCCTTACACTTCCAAAATATGCAAAAACACCACAAAAGACTCTTGAATCACACAAGAATCACACCAGCACAACAAGAACCCTCTTACAGACTTGGAAAACCACCAGGCACACACACAAAGCTTGAGAAAGATCAAACCTTAGTGGTAGCACAGCCTTGCCTAACACAAACCACTTTCTCCAAGCTTCAAACCAAGCCAAAAGCTTCAAGAATTGATCCAAGATCAATCTTCAACAGCTACAACACCTATGATCACGAAGGAGAGTGTTTCCACAAGTTTCTAGATAGGATAAACATGCGCCTCTGTGTACGCATTTTTTAAATATGTGTGATATTATATTAGTAGGTGATGATATTATAACGTTATTAAGTTAATATATAAAATAAAATTATTTATTAAAAATAAAGTGAAATATATCAGAAAAGATGAGAGATAACCGTTGATAAATAAAGAAGAAAAGAAGAAGTAGAGATAAACGATTTCATAAAAAACTTATAAAAATAACGGTCAATTTTCAAAAATTTAATAAATAATTATATTTTAAATTGTAAAATTGGTATTTTAAAATGTAGACACAAAAGAAAAAATCATATTTATATATTGGTATAGATATATATTATTTTATATATGTAACTCCATGTTTTTTTATATATTTATATAAAGATTTTAGCATCCTAAAACATTTCTTAAAAATGTGTTACTAATAATGTGATGCGAAAATTAAACTCTATTCTTATAAAACACGCTTCGTGTTAGTCGTGCTAAAACACGTGGAAGTCACATGTCTCACAAAATAAAAGTTATTAACATAGATAAAAATCACATTAAATCTTTTAAAAAAAATTAAAAACGTATTACTTTTAAAATAAATTTTTAAAAAAATATCAAATTATTATTATAAATATAAGGATCAAAGGATATTAAACCTTTATAAATTTAAACAAAAAATAAATAAAAAAAACTATATTAAAAATATTATTATTATAAATATTAATTACTAAAATTATAATATCAAAATAAATTATACGAATCTCCATATTTGGAAGATAAATATTAAATGCACTAATTAATATATATATATATATATATATATATATATATATATATATATATATATAATACAATATTATATTACTGCAATAAAGAAACTTTAAAGATAAATATTAAACTTCGAAAGATGTTAAAAATTTCAATGAATTAAAAGTACATTTAAATCTTAATGGTCATATGACTGTATGTGCGTGTAATATATAATTATTTTTTTATGTCAAATAAATTTTTTTCTTCGTAGATATTATTTAAATTTGTCCATATATTTGATTAAATGATGTATTAGTTTTATGTCTCATTATAATTATATTTAGTCAAATATTTATGTCTTTCATGTGAATATTTATTATATTGTTTTAAATATTTTTATTTTTTTTTCACATAAAAATATTTAATTTTTAATTTCAAATGTTCAATCACATAAACTTTTCATCTAGTAGGTAATATAAAAAGCCTAATTTTTTTATTTCCTTTTATCTTTAATTTTTGTTTCATAAAAATAATTTTTGTTTTTTCAAAACAATTTTCATTATCTTTTTATAGTTTGACTACTTTGAAAAAAAAATTATTTCTTAGATTTTTAAGGTACTTTTTATCTTATCAAGTCTTGATTATACATTTATAGAATTTCATTCAGCATTTTTATTTATATTTTATTTTTATAATGTAGAATACTGTTTTGATAATTATTTTTTTCATATCATTACTTTTATTTCTAACTCATTTTATTCGTGTAATTTATGACTGTAATTGTATGAAAAGATTTTATTTACTAGAACATAACAATTTAATGTCATTGTCATGAATCTTGTTTATTATCATCCCAACATTCAATGAAGTTCAAAAGATAAAAAATTTATATAAAATTTCAATTATTACTAGTTTAATCTTTGTTCTGTTCTATGTGCGATCTTGTTCAAGTGAGATATTATATTTTTTATTAGTATATAGAAAAAAAATTAATTAAGATTTAGAAAAAGAAAATAGTAAAAAGACATTTAAGATATTTTTTTTTATAATTTTGTCTGATACTCTAATTTGAGGTATGTATAATTATAATTTCTTTGTAATTATCTGTTACTAAATAAACAAAAATATAACTTTAATATTAAATATTTAATAACATATTTTTTTTGTTGTATTTCTAATAAAAAATAATTAATTAACATTAAAATAATAAAAAAAATGTTATATCAATATGCATGAGTATAAGATAATGATTTTTTTTCTTTAGAAATAAATATAAGATACAATGAACCCTCCCTTCACATTCCTAATTATTTCTAATTAGATAATTGGATTATAATTGGACAATAAAGTTGTTTAATGAGCTCACACTCTATTCTTTCCTAATTTAATTTCGTGTTAGTTTTATAAGGCAGGTGGGTATGCTAGGATGACCTATGCAACTGCAGGTGAGAATCGTTGATCCAAAAGGTGGTCGGCAAAAGCAACGGCATCAGGTGCGAATCGCATCTCAATGGACACGTGGCAAGTCCTCGTAAGGACAATGTCAAATTGCTTCCATCAAAGTTCCAATTCTAACCCCAACCAAACCTTTCCTCAACGGAATCCACTAAACTCACAATCTTAGTCTTCTTTTGAGAGAGAAAGAGAGAGAGAGGCCGGAACCATTCTCCGATCGCGCCGGTGGTTCGGTTTATGGTCATCGGAGAATCGCTGATCTCGTTTCGGTTTCGAATCGTCTTTGTAGGCGACTGGAGATGGTGAATTCCATGGTCGAGCGCGCCACGAGCGACATGCTCATAGGGCCCGATTGGGCCATGAACATTGAGATCTGCGACATGCTCAATCATGACCCTGGGTACGCCTCCCTTTTCCTGTTGCATCCAAAACGCATCGTTTTCTTTTTGATTTCTTTCTTTTTATCGTTTTCTCCTTTTTTGGGAACAAATATTCAAGATTAAATTGCCTTTTCCGATCGATGTGTTGAGCTAAGTTCTTGATTAAAATTTTACTGGGATTCGGAGTGATTTGGTCTGTTTACTAATGATAACCGTTTTTGCCGTATGATAATTGTTGTTTCAAAATGGGTGTATCTGAGTGTTATTGTATATGGAGTTTTCGTGAAACCTTTTGAATTGATCAACCAGTGATAGTTCATAGCTACTGTGGGTTCTCCTAAAGTCTTTTTGTCTCGGACGAGTGCGTATATGCTAGGTGACGTCTAATTTACTTGTTATACTATATACGGAATTATATTAAGATTTGTAGGATATTTTTTCCATACTCTGTGTAATGCTTTTAGTTAATAGCATGGAAGTTGGTTCGGAAAGTGTTATCTCGTGTTACTTTGATCTATGAAAGTTTTCATTTATATAAATTGGTTATTCGAGGGATGAACTAGTTGGCAGTTGGCAATATGGTCGGTTAAACGTTAAATTTATTTACAAATCGACACTTTGTGGTCTAATTGTACAATTTTAGGGATCAGAGCAGCATAAATTATCATTAACCTAACTTTATATCAATTCTTACGGTTTCATAATTTACATCTCTTTTTTCTTGTATGTTTCCTTAAATTTCGAAAATTCTGACGTTCTGTATTAGAAATTGGAACGAATATCCAACAGTTTGAAGTATATTCTGAGTGATATTAATGTTTGCTCAGGGGGAGAACAAGGTGGAGTGTCTTAAACATGTGCATCTTTAGAGTTTCTGCAAGATTGTGTTTACACAGTTATGAACTGGATGATTCTTTTTTAAACTAGAATCAGAATACTTGATAATGTTTGGATTTTCTCTTTGTTATGTGTCCATATATTGAGAACTGTGTTTGGTTATGATTAACAGGCAAGCAAAGGATGTCGTGAAAGGGATAAAGAAGAAGATTGGAAGTAAAAATTCAAAAGTTCAACTTCTTGCACTAACTGTAAGCGAAATAGTGTTGTAATACAACCTTTTTCTCTCTCTGTAAAGTCTGATGTCAGCATTGTTCCAGATTCTTTCAGATTTATGCATCTTTGCTTCAAATGCATTTTTCAAATTTCATTTTGACCTCTTAAACTTTACATTATTGCCTGATTTTTTAATTATATGATGTTCACTAATGTACGTTTTAAGATTTTTTTTTAAGATTCTTTTCTTTCCTTTGTATACTATTAAAGTAAAACAGGGAAATACCAATAGATGCTTTTATTTTTGGATATAATAGTTAGTTTGTTTGAGAGAAAATGACAATACAGCTAACATATCCTCAAAAATATCAGACCTAAAATTTACAATAAATTTTTATTCTTCTTGTGTGAAATGGATACTTGGTTTAAGCTATTGTTAGTTGAGAGTGCATATAGACATAATTCTGTACCATCTTGGTAAGTAGATGCCTTCAACTCATGTAAAAAATACCCAAAATATTGATGATCGGGAATAAACTTGACCTGTGCTATGAGAAGTTCAAATTATTGAATGTAATCGCCCACACTCAGTTCTTGGAGACCCCTAAATTGTTCAAAGATGTTTTCCAAGAGCTCAACCTTAAGCTGATCCCATGTCAAATCTTCGTCATCTTCCAATAGAGAATGAAAGAAATGAATTGTTGGACCACAATACAAACTTGGGCTAGATTCACAAATACATCATCTAGTGTTACTTGTACCTGGAAATAGACTTCAACTTTGGGAAATCCAACAGGTAGTATCATCTTGATCAGACATTGATCACTCAATTTTCTTAATGAATTGGCAAAATTCTTCTAGTGCATCCCATTGTAATTTCTTTGGGCTAGATCTTGAAGTGCTTTTCCAAGTGGTGGCTTTCTTTCCTTAAAACGCCTTCAATTTCTTGATTTTATTGCTCAGTGTCCTGCTCCTTCCTTTTACTACCTCCAGCATCGGTTTTGTTGTTCTTTTGTATTCTGAATACAGCCTCCAGCTTCTCCAAGATCAATGTGGTCTGAACATGGATTTCCACAGTCGCTGTGAGATTGTGCACCTCTGCCTCCTGCAACGTGATTTTAACCTCTATTCTCCCAGAAATAGAAATTGCAAAAAGGAATAAAGAACACAAGAAATATGGTAATACTGCATCGTTGGATCAAAACACAGAAGGGAAAGTATAGGAAACAAAATACCTGTCTGTAGAGCAAAGCTCTTATGAAGAGCTATTGCATTCCATCCGTAGCCAACTCTAAATAAGGGACAAGATGCCTCTCTCTCCTCGCATGCCCCAATGTAACAAAATCCTTTCCAACTAATTGGCCTCATGTACAATGCTCAGATCACTCTCCCTAGCCAGCTCATTATTCCCTCACTCTTTAATTCCTTTTTCATACAGTCCAAATAATTTCCCTATTAACAATCTAAGGGAAAATACCATTTTTGCGCCTAAAGGTTTATTTAGGCTACTAACATATTATGTCCAGTCATACTTCCCTTACCTTGTTCCCACGTGCTTTGGCCAAAATTAAGAATGGGCTTTCCGTTTAGTTTTTCTTCTGTGTTTGTCCTTGCTTCCTTGGCCAAATGATGTAGCCTGCATTTGGGCTTGAAAGAGCTGAATTACAACATATGCTAGAAAAATATTATTTGCACCTATACCTATTTTAGTAAGAAAAAATAAAGGAAATATCTTACAATTTAATGAGTCCAAGAAATACAAAATAAAGAAGCTAATCAACTATTTTTGTGAGTAAGAACATCTTTTCATGTCATGCTCTTGGCTATCCTTCTTGGGATGATGTGTTGCTGCTCTTTTTCTTTGTTTCCATACATGCACGTATCAAAAGTAAAGTTTTTTGACAGTACTTGTGTGAAATAACAAACTAATTTTTGAGATCACCTTGGGTACCTTTTCAAATGATGTGTGTTCAGCAAGGAATCATTCTTGTTTGGGTATGATTAACTGTCTAGATGATTGACTATTCAAAAAATTCATTTGGTTTTATGTTGGTTTACTGTTTCTAGTTGTTGGAGACAATCATAAAGAACTGTGGAGATATTGTTCATATGCATGTTGCAGAGAGAGATGTGCTTCATGATATGGTCAAAATAGTGAAGAAAAAGGTATACATAATTTCTTGAACATTTTTTTTTAGTTTTCTGATGTTTTTGTTTGCTTGTAAAATATGTTGATGTCATTTCTCATGCTGATTGTAGCCTGATTTTCATGTCAAAGAGAAGATATTGACTCTTATAGATACTTGGCAAGAAGCATTTGGAGGCCCGAGGGCAAGATATCCACAATATTTTGCTGCTTATCAGGAACTGTTGGTAATGTTTACTATGAATTGTTTAACATAGAGATTTTGTTGCCAAGTATTCCTCTTGCCATTGTGAAAATGAAGGAAAGCTGCTCAACAAAACAATCAATATTTTAGCATTTTTTTTTGCATACACTGTTTTATCTGCTTGCTTATGAGTGTGAATTGTTGCAGTCAAAATTTAACCCAAAACTTTTAGAATGAAATTGTTTTTCAATGATAGTTTATTTTATAAAGGGTTTGTTTATTTCAGCGTGCTGGGGCAGTATTCCCTCAGAGATCGGAACAATCTGCACCTGTATTCACACCTCCACAAACACAGCCATTGGCGTCATACCCTCAAAATATACGTGACACGGATACTCGTCAGGACACAGCTGAATCCTCTGCTGAGTCTGAGTTTCCAACTCTAAGGTATAGACTAAATTCCTTTTTCTTATATGAAGGGAGTTTGACTTTATTCTTATATATTCATGGTCATTCAATTTTTGTATTGTTTTTAATTATGGTTGAAATAATGTTATACAGTGTGTGTGTGCGCATAAGAATCATATATGCATTGTGGTAGTTTTAATAATGGCAGAATATTTTGCGGTTCCAATGTCACATTTGAAGCCATATTCTTTCTTGTTACTGGGCAATGTGCTATTTAATAGCTGTACGGGATCTTTCTCCCTATGAGATCAGAAAAGTTGGGTGGTATCTGCGGAACCAATGGAAAGTGATTTTTTTATTTGCTGTTCTGATGTCACATTTGAAGCCATATTCTTGCTTGTTACTGGCCAATGTACTCTTTGATGGCTGTATGGAATCAAGAAAAGTTTAATGGTATTTGGGGAACCAATGAAATGTGAAAAAAATATGCTAAATAAGTTAGAGGACTCAAATTTTAATCAAAGTTTCTCTTTCTATATTTATCAGTGCCTTTCTATGTGTTATTAAATAAGCTGAATGAATTTAATTTCATTCATTTGATGTAATCAGCTCATGTTTCTTTTAGTATGTACTTAATTGGTATTTTCATATAATGATAGTGAGGGTTAAGCTTTGGTACAGATTCCCATATATAATGCTTTATTTTGTTCTCAATATCTAATCGATATTTCTTTTACAGTTTGACAGAAATTCAGAATGCTCGTGGCATCATGGATGTTCTTGCAGAAATGCTCAATGCCTTAGATCCTAGCAACAAAGAAGTAAGTTACACAATTTTGTTATTCAAATTATGAAAACAAATTCTCTGATTTAGAAAGAATACTATATTCCTTCTGTATTTCAATGATGAGGTCATTGGATCTGTAAATACATGAGCCTGTTGTTTATTTTGGGAAATGTAGAGTTAATTCTAAGGAAACAAATCCTTGTAGTTCTGGGATTGTTTTTGAATACGTAATCCTAGTTTTAATAGCAAGATACACCTGTAATCAAGAATAAAATTATAGTAAGGTTAAAATAAAAAACTTCCTAAAATACATAATGAGCAGCACAGTTTTGACATAAAGGTATTAAAGTTCTTTATATTGTAATGATGGTGAAGATTATGAGTGTAGCATATTGAAAATAATACATTGATCTGGTTGAATGTGTATTAATTATCAGATTCACTGTAGTCCAATTTTGTTTCACAACTATTGTGTTTTTTCTTTGGTTATCTTAATAATTTTGTTGAATTACTTTGATACTAAATTGATTGACTGCTTTTTGTGCTCCGTCTTCATTGTTGTGGTTATGCTTTAACTGTTGATATGGTGATTGCTATTCATAGGTGTTATAATTATAGAAATCAGGGACAAATCTTTTATAATCAACAATATCTAGATTATATATTTATGTATATATATCAAATCTTCTCTATTTATTCCTTTTCACAATATAAATAAGCATCGGTTCTGTCTGAGAAACACATGGTTTCAGCTTAATGTCTCTCTTTCCTATAGTTTAACAATAGGTGTTGAAAATTGTTTATCGGACAAGGCAAAAGTTCGATTTCACTAGTGATAACACTGGTTACAAGAACAAAAGATTTGGTAGTACTGATTTCAGTGCATCGCATGATTAATGAATGGCTTGTATAGTAATACGCACCACATCATATTACGTATTTTAACTGGTCTACATATGCCTTTAGTTTGGTGTTTTGTTTCTTTAACCAAATAGCATTAGCCTTACCCGATAGATGTCTTAACACTATGTAACTGTATTATTTACTATTTACTTTACCTTTAAGGATACGGACAAAAAGGTAGATTCTATAGTGACATTAATTTCAAGTTATGGTCCTGTATTTCCTGGAATAAAATTTCTACAAATACTATCCAAGAAAGCTATTCTTGAGTAAATTTAAAAATACATGGGTTTTTTTTAAGAGAATCTTGGGACTTTAGTTTAGAATTCAAAATAATTAGAATAAAAGTATGAGTGAGAATCAAATGATTGTTAGGTTTTGGGCCATAAACGTTGTTGAGAAGACATTTTTCCATAGTGATACATGTTGGTCAACCTTTTATATAAAAGAAAAGAAGAGTGAAAATGGAAGTTACTTTTGTGTTTCAAAGCAAATCCTTGTATGTAAAAACAAAGGAAAACTTCCTATCAAAGAACTAAACAACTCTAAACATTGGAAGTTGAAACCTATTATGAAAGACATCAAGAGCTATCTTAGATGACATAGTATCATACCATTCATACTGAATCTTATTTTCTAATCCAAGATAAGCCAACTTATCCGCATAATGATTATCTTTTCTGAAAATATGAGAATACTTAAACTCAATTCGTTCACAAATCTCCATACATGTTCTCCATCTTCCTCTAAGTGACCAAGGAACAATTTGTACAGTAGAAAAAGCTTTACATAACAACATGGAATCACTTTCCAACTAGAGATGCCTATATCCAGCCAGCTGAGAATGTTCAATAGCTAGAACAACACCCATGATTTCTGCATTCAGTGAATTCTGCACCCCCAGGAAAGCAGAGTTCTTTATAAAATAAGGAGCAGATTCAAAATTAGGAATCTCAATTATATTTGTTTTATTAGGAACAGTATTATTTATTCTAGTGTTATATCTTTATTATTAGAGGGTACAAATCCCTTCTATTTATTGTATTGATTCATGTTCTTCATATAAATAAAACAACCATGCTTTAAAAATACACTGTTTTAGCTCAATGCTTCTCTATTTCTTATATTTTAACATAGTATCTAGAGTGTTTTTAAAAACTGTGTTGGCAAGCTAGACCAATTGTATCCGAAGGATGATTTTTTTGTAGCGAACCTTTCTCCTAGATTCATGTGCTATGCTCATTGAGTATTTTGGGGAGCTTTCTTGCGGCCTATATTTGCAGTGGTGAGCACAGGGTTGGGATTGCATCCAACAGATCTTTCAAACCATACAAATGTTGAGACAAACCACCCATCTATGTGCCTGCACACGTGTTGTCTCTCATTCTTCCATGAATTCCATCTCCGTGCCATTTCTGAATCCACCCCAATAAAGGAACACAAATAGTGGGTATATATAGATTGATGCTCGACTCTGGTGTTTTAAAGTCCACTATCTTCAACTCACTCAAACAAACTTACTTTCCCTCATGAGACGCAATGCAACAATGTGGAGTGAGGCTTGTGCCCTCAATACTAATGATACCCAACGTTTATATTGTGTTTGCAAGTTCTTTTGACACTACTTTCTCCTCGGTGATTTGATGGCCCTGATATATGCTATATCTTGGGCGGATTCATGTTCCCATACATGATTTTAATGAGCTCCTGCCACCATATGTAGATTAAAATAGAAACTTGAGAAGAACTGTACAATTTTTTACTTTATGGCTTGCCTCTTGAGTATGTTACTACACATGATTAGATTTTGGGATCACCAGTAACCCCAATTATGTCTTCTGCTCTGCAGAGACTCATACCTCTTTTTTGGGGACACTTCCGTTTTTACATTAGAGTACTAATTTTGGGCACTTTTGGATAGGTAATTCTAAAAATCATTTAAAATGTGAGCATTGTCATTGCTATGGTCATACCATTGATTGGTATTGGAAAATGCATGGGAAACCTCTTCATCCAACCAATACTGCTAGGCATCTATTACCAAGTAATTTGCTGCTCATGGTATGCCAGCTGACCAGTCTGTATGACTCCATCCTTTCTGAATATGTTATGAAATTTCATTCACCTCCATGCTTTCATCAAATCTAAGCGTAACTCATTGTTACAGTATATTTGATTTTGACCTTGCTCGTAAACATGTTTGCCCAAGTCTAATTACTTTTTATTTCAACCTTTAATTTCAAGTGGTCATTGATTACCAAGCTTTAAATTACAAAACCTTCTTGACATCTAATGGATGACCTTTGTTATTATTTTCAGGGGATTAGACAGGAGGTTATTGTGGACTTGGTGGAGCAGTGTCGAACTTACAAGCAGAGAGTGGTACACCTTGTCAACTCAACTTCGTAAGTCCTGGAGTCCCTTCCCGTGATAATATATAATGATGACTGATATAGTACTCGCTAAATCCTTAATTCATGTTAATTGCATCTTCTGTAAAATAATTTCTTTTTGATGTTATTATTTTTATTATTATTATTATTATTATTATCTTTTTCTGACTATTTTCTAGCGATGAATCACTGCTATGCCAAGGACTGGCCCTGAATGATGATCTGCAGCGTGTACTAGCCAAGCACGAATCTATTTCTTCGGGAACTCCCGCCCAAAACCAAAATCACACAGAAAATTCAAAACCTGCCCTTCCTGGAGCACTTGTAGATATAGATGCTCCTTTGGTTGATACTGGGGATACTAGCAGACAAACTAAAGAAAGGTAATCCAGTCTCTTGTTTCTTCCATTATTGCTTTGCTCATGAATGTCACATTTTGGCATGTTACTATTAGTTTTATTGTATTAGGACTCATGCAATGAATAATTGTATTAGGATTCATTTGTGTTCAGTTCACTCATTACAATTGATCGATTATTGTTCATGAGGTAGTCAAAACCTTTCATTTTGGCTGAAGACCTACTTTCGTTATTTTATTTGTAAACATGTAGGAAGAGATTGATGTATATGAACTACTTTCATGTTGATCTGATCCATATGATGCTTTGGCTATATGGCTCTCATAGCTATTTACTTACATATATATGTGCAGACCCTCTTCTAATGTTGAAGCAGAATCCCAAACAATGAATCAGTTGCTGCTTCCTGCGCCTCCTACTTCTAATGGTTCAACAATTCCTGTTAAGGTTGACCCCAAATTGGACCTACTCAGTGGTGATGACTATAACTCTCCAAAGGCAGATGCTTCAAATGCTCTTGTTCCTGTGGGAGAACAACCACCTGCTAGTCCTGTTTCTCAGCAGAATGCCCTTGTTCTTTTTGATATGTTTTCCAATGGAAATAATGCACCTACATCTGTCAATAGCCAGCTGCCCCAGCCAGCCAATGTTGCTGGCCAAAGCACTCCATATACTCCCCAATTTCAGCAACAGCAAACAGTCATATCTCAAGGTGGATTTTACCCCAATGGAAATGTCCCAAATGCGGGTTCGCCTCAGTACGAGCAACAACCGCTGTATACACACGGTACAGGTCCTGCATGGAATGGTCAGGTTGCACAACAGCAGCAACAACCACCTTCGCCTATTTATGGTGCGCTTCATGTTTCTTTGGATTTAAACGAATTCCTGTGACAGAAATCCTTCAGAATTACACTGTTTCTAGAAGATGGTTTTAAATTGGTTTGTGTTGGAATGTGAAAGTTGCAATATTTTAAATTGGTCTGGCACTGATATGTTGAGTTGGTGCTGGATGGGTTGAGAATGTAAATTTAAATAGGATTGTGCTCTAATAGTTTGTTTGTACTAGGTTGCATAACTGACTTATTTACTTTGTTTGATAGGTACGCAAAGCGGTGGATCATTGCCACCCCCTCCTTGGGAAGCTCAAGCAGCAGATAATGGAAGTTCAGTAGGTGGCGCTCAGTATCCATATGTGCAGAATGCTGCACATCCTCCAGGGTCTCAAACAATGGGCAATGAGCAGGGCGTTGGCATGTATATGCAGCCAAATGCTAACAGCCATATGCCAGGAATGCATAACCATGTTGGGAGCAATCAAATGGGCTTACATCCTCAGCATATACAAGGTGTTGCTGGGCCCTACATGGGTATGGCTTCACATCAAATGCAGGGTGGTCCTGTGATGTATCCTCAACAGATGTACGGAACCCAATTTATGGGATACGGTTATGATCATCAGCAACAAGGAGTTCCATATATTGAACGTCAAATGTATGGTATGTCTGTGAAAGATGACAGTGCCTTGAGAAACTCTTACACAGTTTCTACCACATCTTATGCTCCACCATCTGGGAAACCTTCCAAGCCAGAGGATAAGTTATTTGGTGACCTTGTTAACTTGGCAAAGGTGAAGCCCAATCCCACCCCAGGCCGAGCTGGTAGCATGTAAAAACTAAATTACCGGGTTTGCACATTTCATCCGATTGCTAACTTTTGGCCTCCTTTTTCTTTGATTTTTATTTTTTATGTTTTCATATTACTATATATATATAATTTTTTTTGGTTCTTGTTACATATTGTTTGCTTGTCTGGGAATTAGCATTTGATAATGTACATTCGTTTTAGAGAAAATATTGAAAAATGGGGAGAAAGGGGCTAAACCATAATTGGTTTTGGATTGTAATTTGTGACAATTCTCCTTGTATTACATTACATTCCCTTCTTGTGCCTGTAGTTATGATCTAAAGCTTCTTTCTTTTAAGCATCAATGTGGAAAAGGATTCTGTCGTTAGCAGGTCGTAGAAAAAGATCATGACGTCACTTTTCTTCTGCCCTTTGAAATTGAGGGAAGAAAAAAGATGATAAAAATGAAACTGAAATAAAGTTAAAAATGTTTCTTGTTTGAACAAAGTAACAAGAAGTGGATAAATTTTCTTAACTAAGTAGAGAAAGTGGAAAATGCTTTAGTTTAGTTGGAAATTAATTTTAGCCCAAAACGTAAACTTTTACATCATTATTATTTTGTTACAAATTATATAAGATTTTTAAACCAATTAAAACAAAAAATGTACCCTCCACTTTTCCTTTTCAATGGGACCCTCTTCTGTAGGTCTCAAATTTCTATTATTTTTATTCGAAACAGACAAGACTGTGAGACTAGTTTTCTTAGTGTTTCTAATTATTACGTAAATGTTTGCATTCGCTAAAGTTGTATAGGAAAAACTACTTAAATTTTCGGCTTAATTATGCAGTTACGCTCTGAAAGTTAGCATATACATGATTTGGATCTTAAATTTTAAAAAAGGTCGTTCTAATTTCTTAAATTTTAATTTAGGGGATACAAGTTGGTTTGCTTTGAATTTCCAGAACTATGTCTGACTTAAAGTTGAATGATGGTTTTTATTTGAACGGTACTTTGATTTTAAAGAACAAATATTAGCTTTAATTTCTTTTTACGGGTACCTTCGATGGTAATATGTAATACACACACATTATATATATATATATATATATATATATATATATATATATATATATATATAT
>Ga0099822_1007455_pt1 | contig 14147 bp, 7 predicted proteins | sample CowpeawhiteBW_FD_76839 | JGI IMG/M metagenome (GOLD analysis project Ga0099822, IMG submission 76839) | Root nodule microbial communities of legume samples collected from California USA - Cow pea white BW | ecosystem: Host-associated > Plants > Roots > Nodule | place: USA: California | collected...
CAGATGGGCGAAGTTCTCGTGGTCAACAAGGGAATGGTGATTCCACCGCTTAGCCGTCTGGGCTGGATCTTACACTTCTCTTCTTCATGTCTTCTTTAGGGCTATGGCCCCTGTACTCGTTGTTTTTGGATTATAAACTCTTAGTTAAAAATGTTATCCTACCTTTGTTGGCATCGTGGTGTGCCTGGTTTTGTAGGGGTGACGTTATGAACCCGTATTGTTGATTATCTCTGTGTGACGTTTCCTTTAATTTTATGTATTAAATTAAATGGGGCGTTACAATATACAGCTAGATCAAAAGGATTTTATTTCGCGAGAAAGAAAAGAAGTGTATTAAAACATTGTTGTTTTTATTTTTCTCCTAACTTTGTTTAGTAACAACACACATGATCATATTAAAAATTTAATGAATTGGTAAAATGTGCACAATTTCAAAAGTTTAACAGTAAAATATGATATAAATATTGAATTGGGAAATGTGTTTTGAAATATAATTTTGAATAGTAAATTAAGTTAATTGTTTATTCAAAATTTCGCAGTGGGTTTGGTTTTGCTCCTAAGAGGCATATATTAAAAAAGAGCACCTAAGAGCCACCCACCATTCCTTCAACTTGCCTTATACTTTAGAGCTAAATTAAAGTGAAATTATTTCATTGACGTGGGATTTAGGGTAATTTATTAAATTAGGTTATACGTTTAAATCTCATTACTTCCATTGTTTGGAAAAGTCAAACCTATAACTATGAGAAACAAATCAAATGTTACAATTTCTTTTCAACCTTTTAACCCATCGCAGCCTTCTATTGACTTTTAACTTCCTGATTTCACTATACACATTTTTTTTTGCACATTATTCACATATTACACAACTTTTACGTTTAATAATCTCAATCATAAAACATCATATCATCTAGAGTAATACTCAACACACATAAAATATAATATCATCATTATTATAACTAAACATGATTTCATAATTGAAAAAAATACATTGTTACTTAGTCTAGTGATATTAGGAAAGATAAACAAACTCATTTCATATATATTATTTCAACTCATTTAAATTTTTGAAGAGAATTTTTTCATTGGATATGGATATGCATATTAATAATATCCATTTTTTTTTAAATTGGATACGAGGATGAAATATGTATGTGCATATGTGATATGTTTCCATAATTGATTATTACTTAGTTTAGGCCTGGGTGATATTAAGAATGATAAATAAACTCCTTCCATATATATTATTACAACTCATTTAGATTTTGACGAGAATTTTCGTATTGATTAGATATAAATATGAATTTTTATAGTATCAATTTTTGTAAAATTAAATATGAGGAAAAAATTACGTATGTACATATCTACCATGTTTCAATACTTGACCCATTAATTATTTATACTTTAAATTACTAAGACACCTTTAACTTATTAGGTAATCTAAAATACTTATACGAAATAGGGATTGTTTGTGAAGTTGATAAGTATATTTATTAGACACACAGTTGACCATCTTTTTTCTATAATTATTTGATCTTTATCAAATTTTTATTTGATACTTTTATTTAAATTTATACAATTATAATTTCTATCTAGATATATGATATTGGAGAAAAAAAGTGTATCCTTTTTTACATTTAATACTTCATAATGTGATATTTTCTTTGCTGTGATTTGTTTTTTCAAAATCTATTTAATTAATGTATGAAATAGTAAATGAGTGGAGTACTTGTATACTTGTTCTTCGATGGAGTAGAATTTTCACTTTGGAGATGTGATGAGATAGTCAAACTCACACTTGTCTCAGTTGTCAACCCTAACTAGATATTCCAAGATATCAAAGTTGACCTTGTTCACTCCTCACTTAAGCCTACTTCTAGGATGTTTGAGCTTTCATTGCTTGAGCATTCTCACAATATTTGTTGGATATATTTTTTGGGTCACTTCCAACAAGTTTGATACTTTTTATTTAATATTTATACAATTATATGTTATATCTTGATATTTGATATTGTAGAAAAAAATGTTATCCCTTTGATATTTAATACTCGATAATATGAAATTTTATTTTTGTGGTTTTTATTTTGTTATATAAAAAAATTATTTAATTAATATTTAGAATAGTAAATGGGCATGTATAGGTATGCTCTTTCCCTGATGGAGATTAACTTTTACTTTTGGATTAGGATGAGATAGTCAAACTCAAACTCGCCTTATTTCCAAGCCTAAGTGAGATATATGAAGATATTAAAATTGAACTTGTTTACTCCTAGCATAAGCGCTTACTTCGATTTTGAGCTCTCATTGCTTGAGCATTCTCACAATATTTTATGGATATATTTTTCGGGTCACTTCCAACAAGTTTGAGAAATATAAGACTTATCCTTTTTTGAGCGATTAAGTAATCAACTCTCACTTGAGTGTTATAACATAATTGCACGCTCATCAAAATTTTAGAACCCATGCAAATCTCCCACATTTTTTGTTTATTGAACAACCAATACATCACTTCAGTGGTTTTCTTGTCTAGAGAAGAGATATTTGGCTCAAGCTCTATCTTTCTCAAATTGTAAGTTCTCACCTCACTTAAGCATTTACACTTTCGTTTGAGTATTCATATTATCACTTGAGTGATGGTGAGTGATAAATGTAATCATTACACTAATGAGTCATCAAATGAGTAATATCAAGATCAAGAGCCCCATTTTGAAAAAAAAACATATTCTAAAAGTACCCAAGTTATAAATATATTGTTAACCAACTTCAAGAAGCCACAAATAACATATCCACTCCATAATACACCAAAAATACATATCAATATACTTATCAACTTCACATGCAATCATTATTGGATGCGAGACTTACTATGTTGATTCTACAACACTTACTATGTTGATTATTTTGGCATCCAAGTTCAGGCGATATAGAAAATGCGATCTTTTTATGATGTAACATCCCACCAGGATATTACGGATTTTTAATAAAATAAAGAAAATAATAAACTCGTTGCATTTAATAATTCCTCATTTCCCAAAAAAAATGCGGGAAATTAAAACTTTATTAATGAAAGCCAATATCCATTATTTATCAAAAATATGGAAAAATAGTCTAAAACATCTCATAAGAGTTTACATCTGATATCAAAATCATAAAATACATAAAAGCATAAAACTCCCGAGCTATCCCCTCTTTGTGGCTAAGCTCCACCAGAACCACCTGCATTAACATCATCTGCTCACATATATCGCGTATACGATCATCGCCAAACACAAGCAGATAGGGCAAGCTTAACAGATAAAACATATAAAAATTGTATAAACATATACAACACATTTATAAAAGCAACACAATCATTCCAAAGAGTCTCATCCTTTTATCTCATAACACTGGCCGCCACCAGGTTATTCGTGTTCTACATCTTCTAGTGATTACTTCAAGATGACTTGCTGCCATACCTATCGGCCACAACCGATAGAGCACGTGCGGGAAACCATGTTACGGATCATACACTGTAACGCCAACTGGAGTTCCCAAATATGAACATAGTTCGCAACGTCCCAAGACTACCAAACTCGTCAGTCAACTACTAAGGAGGGTAGTCTATCTGGACCCATCCGTACTGGCCACAACCAGCACACTCACACCGGCAACACTCGCCAACCCGAGCCACAACTCAAGAGTTCCTCATGTTCATCCGCCATCCCGAGCCACAACTCAAGAGATGCTATTCTGAGCCACAACTCAAGAGATGCTATTCCGAGCCACAACTCAAGGAATACCACGTGCTTTCACCCCTATCCCGAGCCACAACTCAAGGGATACGTTCCAAGCCACAACTCAAGGAACACAAGCAATCCCACCTTTGAAGCATCACCAAAAGCCTTGTAGATCACGCCTACAGAATCAACAACCCAAGGTTGCAACAGCAAAATCGCCTGGCGGGGGACACGTACTGCCAGGCGCTGCCAGCTTCCAGACCGCCTGGCGGGGGGACGCGTACCGCTAGGCGCCAAGCGCCTCAGAGCACTCACTGATTCAAGCACCGCCTTGTGGGATTTCCCTCATCGCCAGGCGCACCCGATATTCCAGATCCTCTACATATTGTCTCTCGCTTGGCGGGTGAACCCCGCCGTTAGGCGCCACACCAGTATTCGAGATTTCACTGGTTTTTTCTGCACTGTATCCATTTGGAATTCTCTGTCCCGCGATCACATACCTCCAAAACTATAGATTTCCCTTGTTGAGCATTGTATTACCATTGTTCTTACTCTCATATGGTTCTTTACTTCTAGTATACCCTTGTTTGGTTTGCTTAAGATCAACCTACTCATCTGTCATACAAATCCAGCATATAATACTAGCTCATAGGTATGACTTACTATCTCCTGATACTAACATATTTAATCCATTCATGCCCACACCACAGCCACTTAACATGCACTATACGTTAATATGATATTTATCTCTAAGCACCAGTTGTCCATTACTCTAAGTCAACCATCCAATCTACTAGTTCAGCTTATGAAAAACCTAAACTCCCTTTGCAATATTTTATACTTCATCCCCAATACTATTTGAACCCGATATCATCAGTCCACTCAATGATTCCCATTCCTTCTCCTTCACTTTTACCTCACTGAATCCAGGGACAGTCCAAAAGTGAATTTCTTTTCACTACATATTCATTACCATTACTTATCACTATCAGGACAATATTCAATTTGAACCCAGCACACTAAAACAACCATCCCAGAATGCTTATGGTACTGCGTTGTCGCCTGGTGGCACGCTATAGTCCGCCAGGCGGTGCATTAGTCCTGGAGCAAGTCCAGGTTCTGTTACACCTGCGAGCCACCTTCTTCATTCCCCTTTTCTCATCATTCTGCCTAATATTCTTTTTATCAATCAAAAAATCAAATACGAAGTTAAGATAATCGACTAGGCTTATTTTTCAGCCCAATTTCATTACCTAATTACCATAGCTACACAAATCATCAAAAACCCCAAATTGCCAAGCCCTAAGAACCTATTCTCACTGTTCCATTCAATTGAATCGTCATTTAGATGGATTTAAAGGAATTTAGGCCTCCAATTATACTCTAACAACATACCATTGGCTTTCTCTCCAAACAAGATCACCCCAGAACGCGAAAACATCCAATTCGAGTCAAGTTTGACTCGTGTCGCCTGGCGGTTGTTCATCACCGCCAGGCAGTTCATCAAGAAACCTAAAAAACTAGGTAAAATTGGCATGTGTCGCCTGGCGATCGGGAGTTTACCGCCAGGCGGTTCCTCTTCAGGAACCCAGAACAGGCGAAAATCACATGTGTCGCCTGGCGGTTATGAACAGCCCGCCAGGCAGTTTCTGGAAAATTTCCAAAAACCCAGAAAAACACAAACAACACGATGGAAATGCATGCAATTCATATCAAACATTATACAGTTCATGCTCAAACATAAAAACTAATGCGTAAACTCCCATAAACTGGATTACTTAGCTTATTATTTGGACTTGTTGTGAGTTCCATCTTGATCACCAACGATGTTCCTTTGACTCTGTCTCAATGCAGCTTCTTGCTTTCCTCAATTCTTCCTTACACTCTCAATTTTCGTATACCTAAGGCTGTGCAACAATAACAATCCCTAAACCACTCTTTCTTTCTCTTAATTAGTCACTAATTATGGTCTTAATGAGAGGTAAATGGTATAAAACGAAAATACCATTAAACTTGAGTTTAATTGCCATTCATTGGCAATTCTATGATGGTTTTCCAGTCCCCCTGGCTGTTAGGGTTTCCTTGCCCTTTCACATTCATGCCAAAGGAAATTTTGGCAAAAAGAAAGTTTAATTTGGGTTCACCAAGGTTCAAACTCCAAACCATGCCAAATGTCAAATTAATGCATAACCATTCAACCAATTCATATTTCATGATAATTTATATAATTCTATGATTATATTATTAATCATCATGATCCCGCACATGTTTAAAATAATAATAAATTAAATAGCACATAAATGGCATACATATGACTTGAACTCAAGTCCTCTCACACAATTAAAGTACTCTCAACCACTTAAGCTAGTAATTTTCCATGTTGTAACAATCCACATTAAATGCCTTAAAGGCTCCTACTACCCGCATTTATTAAATCATTATTTAATTAATTATTTAAATTTCTCGGGTCTTACATATGACCCCGAGGAAGACCTGTCATATGTCAAGTGTTCAAATAGCTATCAAAGTAAGTGTAATTTACTATGATAGGTGTTGGTAGACCTAATATAATAAGTTGACTTACTATGATAGATATTCACAAGTTTGTCATAGTAAGTTGAAATTACTATGTCAAGTCTACCAATACATGTCATAGTAAGTTGGACTTACTATGATAGGTGTGTGTAGACCCAACATAGTAAATCTCATTTACTATGATAGTTATTGGTAGACTTGACATAGTAAGTCCATACATGTATAGTAACTTGAGCTTACTATGATAGTTAGAGCAATAACCGTCATAGTAAGGGAAATTTATTTATTATTTCATTTTTTGTATTACCAATTTTCATCTCCATTCATATCAATTGTACATACAATTCCATTTACATAAGTTATCCAACAAGAATTAAAAAGGACTTACTCTATGAATTGTATATAAACAAAATTCTACAAACTTGAGAATATTTACATATACTTTAAAAAAGACTAAACAATACTACGTAACCCTGAGATTTCTACAAGTTCTCATCAACATTTAAAAGAAAGGAAGCCCATTACATTCTAATTTCTTCTATATTTGTATCTTACAATGGGGATGAATCATTGAATATTTACAAAAAGAAATAATGAAGTTAATTAATATTATAATTCATAATTATATATGTATTTAGCCTCTCGAATGTGTCTCTGTCGTCTTTCTCTTATGTTTAGTTCCCTATTCCCCAAAAGAATGATTTAAAATTTTGTAAAGCCTTTTATATAAAGATTTTTAGAACACACAATTCGTTGGACAAACTACACTCGCGATGCAACCAAACCTCTCATCGCGAGGCGAATTGGCTCGCTGGGCTGGACCTGAAATTTGTACTTGAATTTGTAACTGAAGTAACCAACTTTAGATAATTGATTTTGATGATAATTGAATTATCCAATTCTGTTTATAGTCTTCTTAAATCCTCAGATTTTTCTACAAAATATTTCACAAATAAAATCCAAATACTTCTATTTCCAAAATTATTAAATTAAACTTTTTTTAACTAAAAAGCAATAAATAAAATACCGATAAAAGATAAAAAATAAACATAATAAAAACATGATTATGCCAATTATCAATACTTAATATTGCAAGTAAGATGCTAAATACACCTCTTTGACTGCTTTTGAAAATGTCTCTATTAAGTATGTTTGCTACTCCGTTACTTTATTTCCTACACTCAGAAAGACAACAGGGCCAAGAATTCCATAAATATAAGCATTCTTCTCAATGCAAAAGTGATGCAAAAACCTTTTAATATTAAAAAATTAATGTTAGAATAAAATATTGAATATAATATTAAACTATTTTTTATGGTTAATGAAGGCTTACTTACAAATTTCAAAGTGTTAGAAATGATACAAATATGAGATCATTACCAATCACAATTTCACAAATATACTTATGACATACAAAAAAGGGTGTTTTTGGTTTTGTTTGTGAATTTAAGAGGCATATCTAACTAGACAATTTTATTCTCTATTGTCACTACCACAACATTGAGTCGATGGAGAGAGGACATTTGTGGTTTTGGAGGGCGAACAAAGTTTGGATTCTTAGAAATTTAAATAAAATCAATATAATAATATACTAATCAAGTATGAAAAACAACCTTTACTACAACCGGCTTTACCAATCTAGCTAGCCAAATGATAAAATGCCTTGGGGCTTATCCTACTATGTCAACCTCATCAGAGGACACGTAAACGTGAGCAAATTAATCTCGAACATATCATCCTTAATTGTTTCGTTGTGGATGGACTTTCCCCAATTATAGATTTTACCTAAGTCAAACAAATATATGAGAATAAATAAATAAATAAAGGAATAAGATTTACCTAAGGCCATCAAATGTTGCAAGGGCATCAACATGCAATTCGTAATCAACATAGACATCAACACCATCCCCTGATTCTTCAGGAACAAGACAAATTCCCTTTATGATGACAAGAACTAGGAAGCCTCTACAAGAGGAGTCACAATAGTAGGAGGTTGAATGAACACTTTTAAGGATGCTAACTTTGCTCTAATTTCTGACAATAACGTATTTGTCAATTTCGGGAACACTTCTTTCTTAAACTCATCTTTGAGGAATTTCTAATTAGTTTCACTAAGTTGTGATAAATTAATTCATCAAAAAAGAGTACCAAAAAATTTCCTAATGCCTAACCTTCATCCAAAACCACAAATATGTCCTAGATGATTTGTATGACCAATGGAAACCGTCAATATTTCTTCACGCCCCTACAAAATGAAAGATCCTTATGAGCTTTTATCCACTGAGTGATCCTAAAAAAAAGAAAACATTTTAGTGTAAGTTTTACCAAATACATCCCAAAATAAGAGTAATAAATAGATTAAAATAATCGCTAGCATGAGTTACTAATAGGGATGGTAATGCGGGCCAACCCGGCTCATTTAGGCATGACCTGCACTTGGCCCGCAAAATGTTGGTCGGACTAGCTCATCCCGCATTTTCAACACGGGCTAAAAATTCTGGCCCGCCCTAAACAAGTGCGCGCCCGTGAGCCAACTTGCCTATTTTTTAAAAATCTTGTGATAAAGCATTCAATGATCAAAAAATTATGAAACTTTAACAAGTTCACAAAATTAAGCAAAGACTTTGGAAAGTTGAATGATAAATTGATGATTCAACATTTTCATCATATTCATATTTGTAGTTTGATATACACGATGTATTATTCAAATTTTAGTACATTCAAAAATACATAATATTTGTTGTTTTCAATCATACAAGAATTTGGAACATTTATGTAGAAGTTCAAGAGGAAGATAACTGATATACAAAAGTGTAAGTTTTTTTTTATGCAGGCCAGCGCGTTGGCCCTCGCGGGTCGGGGGTCAGCCCACATGGGTTGTGGGCTTCTACGGGCCAGCGAGTTAAATGTCCTTGCCCGTCCCATGTTTTTTGGCGAGCCAGCCCGCCGGACCAGACCCACATTGCCACCCCTAGTTATTAACAATCCTCTCTATAACTCTGCAATAATCCGAGTTTCTTCAAAAGTGTATTCTCCTAATATTTTTGTCTGAGCTCTCTTCCATCTTTCAAGGCAAGGAGGTGGAGATATTAAAATCAAATGTGACTCATTAGTGGGAGTTGAGGAAGAGGCCTCACGGATCATAATTTGTGCTAACTTATCATACTCCCCACAAGACAATCTATAGGGGTGGATATTCTTTTTCTCAATATGCTTTGTAACTTTTCTCCTTTCCTTCCTAATATATACATTACACATAGATTTAATAAAAAGATATGTAATAAAAAAATTAAAATACTAGAGCAAAAATATGAAATTTAATTTACCTAAAAGCAGGGTGTAATTGTCTCTCCCGAAAAGCCTGCCATTTTTCCTCATCAAGGAACTAATATATTTCACAGGGTACTTGTTAGTTAGCTTACCAAAAATATAGTGACTAGTAAGGTTCCTCTTAAAACCCCTCAATCGCTGCCCAACATATTAAATCCATTTTATTCTCAACAAGTTATTGTTTGGGACATCATATGTGAGTTGCATAATAAATACCAATCACATATATGTTTTATTTATAATTTTGTTAATGATTGGATTAGTCAGGTTAAGATTTCCATACCATGATAGTGTGCCATATTTGGTTCTTCACTATTTTTAGAACATGGTCCCGATCATGAATAAGAATACTAACCTTACTTCTACCAAGTAAGGCCACAAAGTAGTGAATTTTGTGCTATGCTCTCCAAAATCTTTTCTTGTAAGCATATCAAAATTAATAGGCAATCTATGGTCAACATTACAACTAATAATCAACTCTCTTAGCCTACTCGTGTACATCTACCCTTCTTATGGGTAGAAAGTTGACTCAAAAATTGCGAAAGAAGCTTATGGTTTAAGGTTTATGGCTTAGGACTTGATATTTAGGAAAGAGGAACTTACTCCAAGAATCTCTTCTCGGTCATAAAATTTTAGAAAAAGGCTTAGGGCTTAGGGTTTAGGAAAGAGAAACTGCTACAAGAATCTATTCTCAATCTCATTGATCCTTTGGGACTCTGATACCATATAGAAAACAAAGAAATATATGAAAAATGAAATTATGTAGTATTGATTGTGTATAAAATGTTACTAGAGATGTATTATATATACACACAAAGTTAATCCTATAAACCAAAAATAAATGGACATAAACATGAATGTATACTAACAATAATAAGTTGTCATTGATTTATATTATTCAACCGGTTATACCTCGACGACCGCATCCTTTATGCTTCTAAATAATCACTTGATTGATTTAGAGCTAACATTAACTTCCCTTGCTTACTTCTAAATATTCACTACTTCCTTAATACTATAATATAATTTACAAAAATGAAATTCTTCTATAACTTAAAGAGAGTTAACAGATATAAAGTTTAGAAAAATTAATTTTTGAGTAAAATAAAAAGTAAATTCTTATATTCTATTTATAATTTTTTCCTGAAATCATTTCAAATGCTTTTTTTTTTTTTTTAAATAAAACTGTTTTTACCGTGGTCACAAATCTTTTTAAAAGATTCACGTCTTTATAACACTAATTCATCTTTTTAGGTTTACTTTGATATAATATTTAAACTTATGATAAATATTTATTTTACGTAATTAGAATTTATATTGAATAAATAAATTTTATACATACATTATACTATAACTAAAAATACAATAAATAAATAAATAATTTTAACATAAAAATTATATTTTAAGCCCATAGTAAAAAAATTATACAATAATACAGCTGTTTCTAATTATTGATAATTTTCTTTAAAATATTGAAATTCACTTTATAAATAATATGAAAAGGATAAAATAAGAGAGATAGAATATTAGGAAATTTCTTGAAAATACTATTTGTTAATAAAGAAAACTTTTACAAACGTTTTCGTTAAAGGATAACCATTTAAGTTATAAAAAAAAAAAATCTCATTCAACACAATTATTGTAATTTGCATGGAGAAAATATAAAATATAAAAAACTCTGTTATTCCAAAATAAATGATGCGCTTTAAAGAATAATAAAAGTATAATTGCTAATTATTTCCGATCAATAACTATGATTGTGTCATATATACGTAACTTAGTATTTTTTTTTCTTTTTAAAAATGCATGTTACTTTACAGCAATCAAATCCCAATTATTTTTAATCCAAAATTGAAATCCAGTTCACACCTTTGTATTCTTTAGAAGATTTTGCATCCTTAACATTATCTCATTGAGAAGTACATATATAATATGAATGAGATATAATAAAAGTGTGGGATGATGCTTGCAATCTTGTCATGTTCCACTTGAGGATGAAATTAGTCCTTAAACACAAAGATTAAGATTAAGACCTATATGAGGAGCTATTTAGTATCTTTTGGCAATACTCTGACTAAAAACATGGCCAATAAGTAGCTTCTTGTGTGCATATATGTTTCTCTACATTGGTCGGTTTGACCATATTCTCAATAAGTTAAGGACAAACAAACACACCCACTAATCCTCAATTGTGTTATGTCACACTCAAAACTTTTCTCACTAATCCCTATATATCTCAATCATTCATGCTCCTAATGTTAATGCCAATTCCAACACAATGTCCATTCATTAGTCCTTACATTACCTTTATGCTTCAAATTTCATTATATTACGGTTGGAAAAGATAAATATGTTGAGAATTTACGTGTAAATTAAAATTATCATATTGGTTAAAAATTGAATGGGTAATTGGTGAAAAGTTTGGTAGGTTGTTCATTAAATGGGTTGTGTTGAGAGGTGTTAGTGTTTGTGAGGTGTTTCAACTACTGGTGTAAATGGTGGTTTTTATTTGTGGGAGACAGTGGTGGTTTGGCATTGAAGGCGTTGTAGTCGTCTTTATTTATAAGTTTTGGTTGTGTTGTATTGTTGTGATTTGTGTCGTATAATTTCCACCCTCAAAACTCCAAACTCACACTCTAGGATTCTATTTTAGTGACTTACCTTTTTCATTACAAGGTGCCCATACCCTCCAATCAATAAATGTTCACACTCCATGGTTCTTTCTGCAACTCTTCATTTTCTGGAGCATATACTTATCATTTGTCCACATTTATATGGGGATTTCAATGTGGACAAAAGGTGGTTACAATACATTATAATGCCCATTTTCATGTGTCTCCCTGAAACACTTTATGGACACACACCCATTTAATCTCAAATCACAAAAACTCTACCAAATCACTCATTATTATTCTCCCTTGCATATGTGCTTTGCCCATCACTCACCACCTACATTCCTCATCACCAACTCAAGAAAAATTAACTTTTTCCTTTAAAAACCACTATTTCAGTTGTGCTTACTATAGTTTCCGACCTTTTATCTTTTTTTTTTCTTTCTAATCTCACAAAAAAATTAGAAAACATTTTAGTTTAACTTATCCGCATGAGATTATTTGATGCTGACGTGGAAAGCTCTAAAATTGAGTTGGGATAATTCCTTATCCAATGAAATTGTCTAAAATTTTTTAATGAATATTATTTTGGTGGATGGAAAATATAAAATGATAATATAGTATGGTTATGATGCGACGATGATGTAGATTTGAAGGTTGCGGGAAGACTAAAGAAGATTGAAAAAGTAGGGTTATCCAGCAGACCATAGAGTTGGAAAATGTTGTTGAGGATAGAGGCGTGAACGAAATGGAAATGAAAATAGAAAAAAAAAATGAAAAAGACTGCGGAAAAAGTGCAACAAAAGAACCAAGAGTTAGGCAGATGATACATCGCTTTGAATTAAATAAATAAATAATGGAAATAATTTAGGTGGGGCTGAAATTATTAAATTCTTCAATTTCGTTCCAGATAAATCTTTGTATTTTCGTCAAACAAATTGCATTTATTCTATGTTTCTTTATTTTTAAATAATTCTGCCCTATATGTTAGATAATGAATACATATATATTCAATTTCGTTAAGAGTATAAAAATTTGCTAATAAAAATAGGAGAACATAGCCTATTTTGAACGAATTTAATATGTATTTAAAATTAAGTTAAAGGAACTTAGGAATGCCTAAAATGCTCAGATAAAGTATCTTGTTTAAATTTTTTTTATATTAATTAAGATTTTTTTTAACATATAAAATAAATTTTAGATAGGATAGAAACAGTATAAGAAAAATTTTAAATAATAATAAATTCTAAAAACAAAATTTAATGATTAATTTAAATATTAACTTATAAATTAAAAGTTATTGATATTTAAAAAACTATAATTAATAATAAAAAACTATAATTAATAATTATTTATATTTTAAATTGGTTAGTAATATTAATTATCAAAAAAATTTATATTAAAAGAATTAGTGTCTAAATATATCGCTTAATCTATTTAGTTTTATCAAATAAAAATTTCTTTATTCATATCCATTAATGCAGTTAGGGTCCGTTCGTTTCGATGTACAACCGATTTACTATTTAAAGGAAAGTAAGCAAATAAAGATAAACATCTACGAGATACATTATTTCAACTTTAACTTTCTGTTCAACATGGATGAGATTTGTACAGAGAGTGTAACAAATTTACTTTTAAATAAAATTAATTCTTAATATAAATAATAATTATTATTATAATAATATAAATAAAAATAATTTTTTACTTTTATCAGTTAAAATATTTTCTTAATTTATCACATCATTTCTAAACTTTTATGAACTTCCATTTTAAATATCTTCGTTTCTCATCATATTTTTTTAATTAAATAATGAATTTTTTTTCTTCATATCCATTCAAATTTATTTTCTTAAATTTATCTTCAAATCCAAACATATTATATATATATATATATATATATATATATATATATATATATATATATATATATATATATATATATATATATATATAA